>OLRG01000007.1_pt1 | contig 283492 bp, 263 predicted proteins | sample 1672331 | NCBI WGS metagenome assembly OLRG01 (sample SAMEA3136672, study PRJEB25190) | human gut metagenome
GCTACCAGTGGGAGGACATCAACGGCTTCACCCCGGAAGAAATCGCCAAGTATGAAGAGATCATCCGCTCCACAGCGCATCTTATCCTGGAGTTTTCCCAGCGGGGAGGATTGCTCAATGCCTCAAATCTTTAAGATCGGGCCATACACCATTTACTTCTGGTCCAACGAAAATGACCCGTTGGAACCCATTCACGTCCACGTTTCCGAACGGGCCAACCCCAACGCCACGAAGATCTGGCTGACTTCCACGGGCAAGTGCTACCTCTGCCACAACAAGTCCCGCATCCCGGAGCGGCTTCTCCGGGACATCATGCGGGTCATTGAGGCCCGCTCCCAGGACATCGAAGCCCGCTGGTTGGACCACTTTGGGAGCATCAGCTATTTCTGCTGAGCGCAGCAATACGACCGAATTCAACCAAGGCCGAAACCGCCACCGCAGGAGGGGGATCATTCGTGTTTGCTCCCTCTTGTGGGACCAAAAAGGGGCTGTCTCATAAAGAGGCAGCCCCTAAATACAAAGCCCGACTCTTGCGAAGAGTCGGGCTTTGGCGTATTATTTAGGTGTGAAACAAAACAAAACGCAAGTAGATTATACAGCATACGGGACTGGATATCAAGTGAGCTTGCCCATGGATATAGAAATTATGATCCCGTCAGACGAACCAGTGAGATTACTCAGCGCAGTCACAGAGGAGTTGAATTATGAAAAGTTGACAGCGACCTACTCCCAGCTGGGGAGAAACGAGTATCCACCGCGTCTGCTATTCAAGGTCGTTCTTTACGGCTGCTGCCGAGGAATTTATGCAACACGTGAGATTGAACGCGCCTGCCGAGAGAATGTGAATTTCATGTATCTTCTGGAAGGGCAACGTCCACCGGATCACAACACGATCGCCCGGTTTCGCAAAGAGCACCTTCCCTACGCAGTGGAGGAACTGTTGGATCAGATGGTCAAGCTTTTGATGCAGAACGGAGAGATCTCCTTTGAGCGATCGGCGGTGTTCATTGACGGAACAAAAATAGAAGCCAACGCAAATCGTTACTCGTTTGTATGGAAAACCGCTGTTACCAATCGGCAGAGGAAACTCGGCGAAAAGATCGCAGAAGAGCTGCCTAAGCGATTGGAGGCCTCTGGTACAGGGATCCATGCACCGTGTATCATTACAGTTCGGAGACTGAAGAAGCTCAGGAAAGGCTTATATGCAAAGAAAAAAGAGCAAAATATCACGTTTGTAAAAGGAAAAGGGCACCACAAGCCTGGTCTGCAAAAAGCCATTGAAACCATAACAGAGTGGCTGAAAAAGTTGAAGCGTTACAACCTGGATATCCACATTTGTGGCGACCGGAACAGCTACAGCAAAACCGACGTGGATGCAACCTTTATGCACATGAAGGAAGACCACATGAAAAACGGTCAGCTGAAGCCCGGATATAATATGAACGTAGCTACTGTCAGTGAGTACATCATCGGTAATCACATCTCTGCGGACAGAGCAGATACCAAAACCTTCATCCCTTTCCTGGAAAAGTTACGCAAGCAGTATCCTGTAAAGCGAGTTGTCGTGGATTCTGGGTATGAAAGTGAAGAAAACTACCGCTATGTAGATGGCAGTGAGCAGCTTTCCCTGTTTGTGAAGCCGTCCAACCACGAACAGAAAAAGAAACAAAGCTATAAAAATGACATTGGCCGGAGAGAAACTATGGCCTATGATGCAGAAAAAGATGAATACACCTGTGCCCAGGGGCAGAAATTGCGGGAGGTGACAGTAAAAAAACAGAAATCTGAGACGGGATATATCCGGGAGACGAGCGTCTACGAATGCGCAGATTGCAAAGATTGTCCCGTCAAAGAAACGTGTATCCGGCAAAAGAAAACGGACAAAACACCATTGGAAGACCGGGTAAAGCGTCTCTATGTGTCCAAGTATTTTATCCAACAGCGTGAGGCGATGGAGAAAAAGATCTCCACAGACGAAGGGATCCTGCTCCGGGTAAATCGTTCCATTCAAGCAGAAGGTGTGTTCGCTATGATCAAGGAAGATATGAACTTCCGTCGCTTTCTGACCAGAGGAAAGGTCAACGTTATGGTGGAATGGTATCTTGTGAGCATGGCCTATAACGTTTTGAAGCTGCACCATAAAATACAAACAGGCCGGTTGGGAAATCACCTGTTTGCTCTGGATGCTGCGTAGCATATAAAAAAGACAACAGTACACCAAATCAGAGGGACAAAAACTACTCCCTCTGATTTGGTATACTGTTTTTGACGTAGAATTCGTCTTTTTTCTTGGTGAATACTAGAAAAAAGGGGCTGCCTCATATGATTTTGAAAAATCATTTTGAGACAGCCCCGAGATCCTTAATTCTACCTTGTTTTTTGCTAGAAATTTTTTCACCCGTCGAAAAACAGACGTTTTTGTCGTGTTTTTTCCGGCTGTGCGAAAAAATCTAGCAAAATCACTGTTCCAGTCGCAGTTGTTTTGATATAATGGGATTGCTATCGGCTCGTTTGAAAATGAACTGACCAACCCCTAATCCGTTCAATGCCTTCTCATACTGAATCATCCTCTTCTTCTCCCCTGCGCTCAATCGACGTGCCAGTGCATGCGCATGATCGAAATCCGGTTGGAAGTAGAGCTGCAAGTCCGCCTGATTCAGCGCCGCAACAGCATTCTTATCGCTCACCCACTGAGAACTGAACCAGCCAGCAATATTATACTTGCGCCCTTCCCTTAGGATTTTCATCAGGAAGCCAGAGTCACGGAACCTGAACTTCTGGCACTCATCCAGAACCAAGACCACCGGAATCCCGTCCTTGATCTCCATTTTTTGGTTCCACAGCTGGCCCAGCAAGAGCTCTACCAAGAGGCTTTGCTGGAATTCATCCTGAATGGTATCAAATTTGATGACAGTGATGCCGGGACTGCTGAGCTGTTTGTTCCAGTCGTAGTTGTACTCGCCACAACGAACGATACCAGCTAGATTCTCCAGGCGATACAGAGCGGTCTGTGTTCGTTTCAACAGCTCCGGATCTGACCGGATATAAGAAATCAGCCCGTGGATAGATCTTGGCGTCCGGCCTGACATCAGGAATTCCTTCGCTGCATTGCTGAGATAAACCATCTGCGCATCATGCAGATGATAAGCCGCACGCAACGTCTCCGCAAACCGGGAGCTAATATCAACGGCGCTTTCCCACTCCTCTTCAGTGAGCTGCATTGACTCCAGCGGGTTCATCGAGAATTCTCCGCTGCGGAGATCCAACACATCAAGAGGCAGATTTGCCCCGAACCCTTCTTTCAATGCAAATGAAAGGTCGTTGGAACAGTCGCATACGATGCATCGAATCCCCTGCCCCGGAAGCTGCGCGATGAGCTCACGCAGCTTGTAGCTTTTTCCGGAACCACTTTTCCCGGACAGGTAGGCATGCGGATTGGTCCGCACACTCCAAACAAGTTCCTTCCCATTCTCTGCGCTACCAAGCGTAACCTTGTAATCCATATTAACATTCCTCCTCAAAAATGCTCGGTTCACCAAAAAACTCGAAGACCTCCCGCGCGATTTTAAAGCCACGCAGTGTACCTTTTTTGATGCCGTCAACATCTGTTCGCTGCACAGTTACCCTCGTCATTTGCGTCGTCCGATTGACCGGACGTCCAGCCAGCAGCCCTTCTTCTCCCAACGCTTTGATGACCATGGGACTGCTGGCAGACAGACGGCCACACACAACCTTAAAAACGGAATGGGGAAGATACGCAAACTCCTCATCAAAGCCCACGCAACCATCTTGGTAGCAGTTTAGGTGTGCCGCCGTAAACTCCCCCTGCGCAAGCATCTCCCGAAACAGCTTGATAAAGCTGCTCGCCAGCTGTCCGCAATCATCCTTTTTTACAGATAACTCCAGTATTTCTGAAAAGATACTTGGGAAGCACTCCACGTCCAGCAACTCATCCACATCGACACAGATCTGCTGGCGTCTGTAGAATTGCTGGAGTTGGTCCCAAACCGCATACAGCACGGCCAGTGTGTCCACACCCTCAGCGGTCAATTCGCCCTGCCCCTGGAAAATTGTCCTATCCTCCATCTCCAGTGCCCATGTTTTCCCTGCTGCAAGAGAATCCTTAAAACTCCCGAGTCGTTCAGCGATGAACTTGATCCAGACCGCATAGTAGACCTTGAGGATGTTCATATCAGCACACTTCATTATAGCTTTTTCTCCGTCGATATCATCCATAGGCAAATCAACCGTCAGCAATAGAGGAGAGTAGGCAAAGTCCGACACTCGATCAGAAATAATCAGCGGCAACGCCTGGAGCGGAACAGTTTGTCTTCCCTCTCTCAATCTAACTGACACCGACTGCGTGGACAAAATCCCCAGCAGCTCTCGGGCATTTTCTGCTGCCGATGGAGCACCCCGGTCATCGCGGATGATTGCAACTTGGTCTTTGCGAGATAGGAGCTGGTAGCAGAAGTCCTCCTTTCGCTCAGAGAGGCTGATTGCAGGATCTCCGAACAAGGAGAATAGCCCTGTCATCGCCTTTTCAACCCCGGCCGTTTCGCAGAGCAGGTTGATGCCCACAGGCAGTGGAAACTCCAGAATCTTCAGGAGCGAAAACAACGTAGCTGCGTGCCACAGGAGTACCAGTAACGTACGCAGCCTCCTGTCGCGGATGATACCAAAAAGCTGCACCATTTTATCAACGACCTGACTTTCTGCCTCCAGGCTCTCCGCCAGGCAGGAAAGTTCATCCGGCGGATATAAGCTGCCGTTGATCTGGTGGGTCTTCAAATCAGCAAACTAGTAAAATTTTACTTTTCCAACTTCTATTAATTTCCAGCCGGCGTAAAAGCAAATCGGCACACTTTCCGTCACCTCTGCGATGGCTTGCCGAAGCAAGTCCATTGTTTTTCGCACCGAACCAACACGTCGGATCTTACTGTGGGTAGCCTCCACCAGGGTGTCCTTCAGGCGTCTGTCGTTCTCGAAATCTTGGCGAGAAATCCGCACTTGAACCTGAGGAGCACGGACATCAATGACCAAAAATGGCGATGTGAGGCATAACGGTTCCGGTATAACCGAATATGCTTTATTGAATGTCAAATTCGTGATTTCTACTATCTGTCCCCGGCGTCCAATGGTTACGATCCCACCAGACGGAAACGAATGAACGTCCTGGTAGGCTGTTTCTGCCTGGAGTTTGTCCGCTGCCTCTCGATGAAGCCGGGCATTCTCGTTAGTCAGCCTCTGACATTCATCGATCAACCTCGGGTCGTTGTAAATAACGGGGGGCTGAGGATAAGCCTGATTCATCATCGGTTGTCCTCCACTGATCCCGAATTGGGACCAAGATTTCGATCCATCTGCTTCCTCTCGATATTGATTGTAATACATTTTATTCATAATTTTCCTCCAACATAATCAATCTTAACCATTGGCCAATGGACTTCGTTGTCGGCTGGTTGATCCCCAACCGCACATTGACTATACCACCGATCTAGCTGGAGCGCATCTGCTTTTCAAAATTTTTTCAAAATTGAAAAACAGGTCGGAAAAAATCCGCAATCAGTCTTACGCTGATCACGGACTTTTTCCGACCTTATTGTATTTTCACCGAACGCAAATGCCGTGGCAGCGAGCCAACCACGATGCACTGCTTCTTATCGTCATGCAGGAAGTAGATCCTGAGCAGATTCTCCGGATCATTTCCCACTCTCAAGTGATAATCCAAGGCACTCTCAACAGGCTTCCCATTTCTGCCTGGAAAGTATTTGATCTTGTACTGGCCTGGCGTATACTCAATCGTTGTGACACCAGTTGGTTTTACCTCGAAGGGACGACCATACTTCTCTGAGCAGCGTGTCAGCATCTCCTCCGTTGGGAGACGATCATAGCGAGCGGACCAATAGTCCGTCGCCAGAAAATCCAACGCATCACAGATCAAATTCAGATCGACGCCCGCAGCATCCCGCTCGGTCAGCAAATCGATTGCCTTCTTGTGCAGGAGCAAGCGTCCTTGAAACTGCTGCTCCACCCAAGCTGCGATCTCACCGTGCTTGGCCGGTCGCGCCAGCCGTCGTTCCAAATAAGAAGTGTACGCCTCCCGTGCGTCGCTTTGACGCATCACTTTCTCCACCTCTTGTTGGCAATCCAGCCGTATGGAACGCTTCTCCTCCTCCAGCTGATCTATGTAAATTTTCTGGCGTTTGATTTGTTTCGTCAGTTCTTCCTGGTCAAATCGGAGTAACGCCAGCTCATGGGCATATCGTTCCTCCAATTCTGTTTTCTGCTGACTCCACTGTGCAGCGACATGGTCCACCTGTTGGTACACTTGCCGGCTATTTTCCAAAAGGCCGCTGCGTGCAGCCCCTAAAAACCAAACTCGCCCAAATTCTACCCTTCGTTCTCTGGGATAGTTTAAGATGAGAGAGGTCAGTTGCTCGATGGTCTCTTCTTGAGACTGCATGGACGCTTTTAACGGCAGCAAAGTGAACTTCCCGCCAAAGCACATGGGTTCTGCAAAGAGAATATCTCCCGCGGTTACCTTCTGCTCGATGCGCCCTTGGAGCTTGTCCAGCAGCTCATCGGCCAGAAGGTAGGTTCGGCAAAATCCCAGCCCATGTCGTGCAAAGTCACAGATCGGATACGGCGGCCCCTGTACTTCTGTCCGGACCATCGGCTTTAGTGCCGGCATCATAACGTCAAAGGAAAAGGCACCTGTTCCGGACAAAGAAATCTCCCGTCGTCTCCGAACGTGCGTAAACACGACGGTGGGTAGCTGATTTTCTTCTGAGCGGAGTACGGAAACCAATCGTTTCAGCTGTTCCCCTGTCGAGATTTCCATCACCTTTGGCAATAAAGGGGTCAGTTGCTGCAGGCCAAAGTCCGGGTTGTTCGCCAGCCGCTTCACGACAGCCAGACGATAAACTTCTGCCAACGCATTGCCCCCGGCAACATCTGAAACAACCGTTTGAAATCCACATTGCAGCTGATGGCCAACAATCCGGAAGCCTATGTTCGTCTCGATGATCCGCCCTGGAACAGCTTGGCGGGCCTGTTTCGGATTTCCTGGATCAGAGCCAAGGTCTGGCTCTGTAATCTGTAAACTCTAGGCCCCCTGTTCCGGCAAAGATACAATGTCAATGACAAAGCCGGCGTTTAAGTGAAGGGACTGCAGCGCTTTCTCAGAACAACTACGGAATTCTTCCGGGCCAGGCAGCAGCAGTTCTTTGGGCACTGTGTCCCCAAGACGCAGCCGAAGCCACTCCATGGTGGTCAGGGCAGCCAGGCGCAGTCCATCCTGAGGCGTCGTCTTCTTGCTGGCCATGTGTGCGAAAAGCTGATACGTTGGATACAAGTGATTCCTCTGTAATCTGACCACACGATATGGCGTGTCCATAGTAGCACCCCCTCATTTTCTAAAACTCGGAAAAGTACAGCAGGCAGTCTTCGTTGAGATGACGGTAGATGCCCTCCAGCTCTGCCGCACGCAAACAAATGGGATTGTTTAGAGAAGTTCTAGGTAGGCTTTGATCATATACTTGTTTTCAAAACAAGGATCATCACCATTGACATAGGCGCTATGACAACCACCGAAACACTTGGGAAGGAAACTACATGCTCTGCATTCAGATCGTTGCCCTGGGATTGGCCGCTCGTTGTTGAGCGTGGGATTTGTGATCGACCCGATAGAAAGGTGCTTTTTTCCAATGTCGTGTTCACAAGAATATACAGTACCATTGGAGTCAATGGCGAAGAAGTTCGGGTTATTGATATCACAGGCTGAGATACGCGGAAGCTCATACAGCTTACTTTTCATCGAAAGCCCCATAACAGTCTTTGCTCTGCTTAGAATTCCTCGTATGACTTCGATTTTATCTTCCTCGGCGAGTGGATCATCTGAGCCTGTGAGAAAAGCTGGATAGAAGCTCACATTTGAGTACTCGCTGAATCGGTGTTCGATTTCAGAAGCGGCCTGGTAGATACTCATGATATTATGCCGGTCGATATTCAATCTGATAAAGACATGAACATCGTTTTTAGCAAGAGTTTCCATGTGGTTCATCAGTTTTTCATAGCAGTTCGGAATAGCTGCCGCATAATTTTTCCGTTTCAAATATTCGGATTCATCACCGTCGATCGTGATTTGGACGTGGCGCAAATTCCAACGCTTGATTTGCTCGGGAAGGGACGTGTCATCCAAAAGACTTCCGTTCGTGATCATATAGGACGAGAATGGAATTGCTTTTTCAGTGAGTTTGGCAGAGATCTCATCGATACAGGTGACGCCTAGCAGCGGTTCCCCTCCAAACCACACGATATCGACACCCTTCTGAGCCGCCTTATCCGCAATCCACGCAACGACTTGATCAATAGTTTCCTGCCCCATCTTTCCGTGTGTGACTCCGGCTTCGTAGCAGTAGAAGCATCGTGCATTACATTCCATTGTCGGGGCCAAAACAACCTTCAAAGGTCTGGTGATCTGATGATGTAAGAAAGAGGTAAGCCGATAGTATACATCGAGTTCATCGATCGTTTGAGGGAGAAGAAACCCCTGCTCTACCAATTGCTCCTTCAAGCGTATGCTAGAGCATCCAGGAGAGCAAAAATCATCATATTCTTGCTGGTTTAACCGACTCAGAGAGTTGAAAAGCGTATTATACAGAATATATCCAGATTTAGTATGGACAATATAGTTGTATCGAGACGGTTTGAGCGGAGTCTCGGCAAGGTTGATACAGATGTCACAACTGCTGCTGGCCAAATCATCAAGAGTCAATGGATCAAGGCAAGCTGGATCAGACCAGTCAAACTGATATAGGAGGCCGACGATCTGTTCCACAGCAGAGATTATTGTGTCCAAGGGTTGATCGCCTCACTTTTGGGGGAAATTATCTAACAGTGAATTCACGAGCAGGAGCCGCATTGCCTCATCCAGTGTACTCATGTCAGAAACGATTTGTTTCGTTTCCGTGTCTATTGTCTGGATCGTGCTGCTCTGGCTGAAAAGACTTTTGCCCACCTCCGCTACGTTGTCCCGTAAGGTACGGAGCGTGTTTTCACTGGATGCAGCCGCTTCCTTCTGCTGATCCATCATAGAGCGGATCGTTTCCTGCGAGGATTGCTGACCAGAGGTGATGGAGGTGAGAGCCTCCAGAATCTGAGCCTGTCCAAGTTCCAGACCAGACACACGATTTTGGAGCTGAACGAAGGCCTCCTTTAGAGAAGCGTTCTCCGTGCTGATTTCATCCAACCGATCCATGAGTGTTTTGAGTTGCTCATCGATCTCAAGCAGCTTTTTACGGTGCCAGAACATAATCACGATATCGCCTCCCGATCGTCCATCTCGTTCAGAAGTAAGTCGCAGACACCGCACTGGTAGATATACTGCATCTTTTGGGTCTCCAGAGCGGACTCATCACTCTCCTTCAAGGATAGAATTTTCTGGAAGGCTTCATCGGAACGCTGGACAGAACCATTAAGCTCGTTCAGCCGCTTCTCAATCGCACTGGAGATAATATCCTGCTGTTTTCGGATAATACTCTCGATCTCTTTTATCAGTGCGTCCTTGGCGGCTTTTCGGAGCTTGCGTTCGAAGCTATCGAAGTTTTTGGCACGTTTTTTATCATCCTTTTCTTCTAGAATCAATGCAAGTTCCGGGTCGGTCAACACCAGGCGATCCCGCATCATATCGCCTACGAGTGTTTTGACACGGGCCTCCATCTCTTTATTTTCCCGCTCAATAGACTGGAAGTCGATGTTCAGCTTCTTCCCGCCATAGTTTTGGGCGTTGAGCCGTTTAAGCTCCTTAAAGAGTCCTTCAATATCCTTCTTCAGATAGGAAAGAGCCTTTTCGACAGTATCTTCTGTAGCCTCATCAGACCGTTTTGTCATTTCGGCGAGTTCTTCTGCGATCTTTTTCGCGTGCGCATCAGAATCTGAACGGGAGGGAGAATATCCGACACAGCAGTCTGAGCAAAAAAGGTCTTTGAAAAAATCTCCGACAGGGTTATCCATAACGCAGCATCCGCCGCCCATAAATATCATTCCTTTCTTTTGATGAACCGATTCAATGCGGCCTGGATTCGCAGTTCCTGATGGGCCTCTCGACCGAAAGGACCACTGACCGTGTGATTGGGTTCTACATGTTTTGTTACCGTAGTCTTCCCCTTGATGATGGCATAATCACCGATGTGGACGTGATTTGTGATACCACATTGACCGTAGATGATCACATTATTGCCGATCACGGCATTGCCGGCAATGCCTGTCTGGGAGACGATTTTACAGCTTGTTCCAATTTTGACATCGTGCCCGATCTCCACCAGATCTCCAATTTGGGTATGAGGGCCGATGACAGTGTCCGAGATGGTTCCACGTTGTATGGTGGTGTTGCCGCCGATCACGGTATCGTGTCCAATCAGCACCCTGCCGATTCCGGCAAACGGAACGAAAACACCGCCCGATACGGCATGGAAAAAGCTATCGATTCCGATTCGAGCGCCCGGAGCGATATGGACTCGATCAGCGAGGGAGACTCCGCCGTCGATGTAAGCATTCGCTCCGATCACGCAGTCATCCCCTAGGACAGCACCACTGCATATGACAGCACCAGGGCCGATAGAGCTTCCTTTTCCCAGTTGGATATCTGAACCGATGAAGTAGCCGTTATGTGGAACGACCATCGGTGGGGTAGAGCGATCGGGACATATCCCATACTTGATCAAGACATCCACTGCGCGGATCATAGCCAGTCCTACTTCATCTATTGAGAAGAGAACTGTTTTCTCGAGCGGCAACAGATGAGGAGAAGTCAGTATGACGTTGGCAGCTGTCCGCTCGGCCTCTTGTCTGGAGAAGGCGATGGCCAGGTCTTCTGGGCTGGCTTCGTCAGCATAAGCGATTCCGGTTATCGGCGTTTCTCCATTGCCTGCGATGGGATAATCAAGCGCAGAGGCAAGCTCACGAGCGCTTAAAGATGGCGAGTTATTTTTCATTTAGATTTTTTATAAACTTCTGATACTCACTGATCCGCTTGTTGGTCCTCTCTTTGACAGCGTCCAGTTCGGCTTTCAGCTGATCACGGCCCTTCCGGATCTCATCGGCATCTTTTTTCTTTTGCTCAAAGTCCTGAAGGATACCAGCCAGGTCTTTGCCGGTGGTGTCGATCTGGTCTTGATAAGAAGCTCGGAGGTCAGTAGCATTGCGGTGCAGAAGATAGAAAATCTCATCATATCGCCGCTTAAAGTCACCATAGAGCAATTTAGAGTAATTTTTGAGCAGTCGATCCCGAATGAGCGCACGGATCTGATGAATGTTGGAATAGTCATCCAGTTTTTGAATGTCATCCTTGGTAAGAGCTAAAGGGTTAATGCAGCGCATGGTCATAGCAAACCGCATCAGAGGCATTAAAGCTTCCTCTCTCAGTGTATCATAATCCCGACACAGATTGTGGATGAAGGCAGAGGAGTGCAGGATATTAGCGTCTGCCATTTTAACAGAGTCGTAAAAAGCAGGACCGGTCAATTTTTTGACAAGATAGGCTCGCTGCTCAGCCCAATCTTTCACAGGGTTATTCATAGTATCCCAGTGCGTTGCGATGATGAATACCTTGCGTTTATCGTGAGCTGAAAAGGAAAGTACCGAGGAAATTGTTTCCAGCTCCTCTTTGTTCACTTTCTGGGCTTCCACACAGACGAAGACGGCGTTTGCTTGTTTGATATACCGCTTTGAAATCTCAGAGCGATATGTGACAGGATCAGAAAGACCGGGCGTGTCCACGAACACGACCTGCTTGGGGAAGTCTTTGGGTAAGCTGGAGAGGCCTACTTCAATCTCCTTGACAAAGAAATGCTGCGGGCTTTTGGAGGAGGACCATTTATTCAGCTCTTGTTCGATTGCTTCGTTGGCAAGCTCACAATGAATCATATCGTGACCGACCCACTTGTTCTTCTCTTTTGCTGCATCGAGCGAGTTGTATTCATTCATGAAGGAGTCCGCCCCTTTTGTTCTGGACTTCCAAAGCTTTTTCCATTCTTCAGGAGAGAAGAAGGTCACGTTGATATAGTCCTTTTCGCTGCTGCGGAACTTAGCAAGGGCGGCAGTCTCCGGTGTTACGGCTGTGGAGGAATAGTTGTGGCCCAAAAGGGCATTGATCAGCGTGGATTTTCCGGTCTTGATGGTCCCAACAAAGGCAATTTGGAATTCGGGATGGCGGCATCCTTTTAGAAAAACTTCAAACTTGTTCTTCAGATCATCAAGAGAGCCCTGATCAATATCTAAGACACCAGTCCTCAAGATACTTTGGAACTTCTCGACTTTAGCGGCATACAAGTCCATCGTATCATCCCACAGAATATCATAGTGGGGATGGTGTTTCAGATTCTCCACCATTCGCATGATACGATGTTCCTCTGTCTCATAGACACTTTTGCTGGAATATCCAGCGGGATCCAACAGCTTTCCGCAGTTACGGCAGAAAAACGCTCCATCGCGTTCTTCATAGCCACACTTTTCGCAAATCATGATAGTTTGATACCTCTCTTTTCTTATTCCATGCTATTTGTGATGTACTTGGTTAGATAGGTTGTGCTCACCGTATAAGCAAGCAGATGATAAGGACTGGTTTGGGGCGTATCCTTGACGAGCTTATAGTTGACACTGCCATAGTTGACCCCAAACGTATCGATTTCCAAGGAAACATCGCTGCGCAAGTCTCGGATGATGTTGATGAGAATGCTTTTGATATCCCATTCCGTACAGTTCAGGCAGGCTGTATGCTGATTGATGAACTGGACCATCGAGCGGGCCAGGTTAGGATGTTCGCCGGAGAGAACAAAAACAGACAACTCGGCAGGGGAATTTAAGTTGAGCTTATCCGCAAAACGTTCCAAAAGCCCAGGGATATCTTGCGTGAGGTCTGAGGAAGGAAATTCCTCCATCCCATCGAGCGTCAGCGGGATATAGTGTTCCTGCTTTTGGAAAAAACGGACCTTGTTTTGCTGTATTGCGATGAATAGTTCTGTGCTGGACATAGGGGATCACCTCATTCAATATTGTACAGAAGCTGACGAGCGGCAGCAGCATCCGTACCGGGTTTGGCCGCTTTGATCATTTCTGTCAGAATACTTTCGCCATTGGCGAGTTTACTCTGGTTCTTTTCTGTGCAGTCGAGATATCCGATCACATCATCAGCAGAACCGGAGAAGGATGCCATTTTCTTCGCAAGAACCTCCATAGATTTTTCGTTGAAGATAGAAGGGTAATCGTGGACCAGTGTGCTAAGCTTAGAGAAAGTCTCGACAGAAACTTCGGGAAATCTTTCTGCTGTGACACCGATGGCCAGCTCGATCCCTTTTTTTACTTTCTCTTCCGGCGTGAATTGCTTGGATTTTTCAGGATCGAGCTGAAAACTTTCGACTGCTTTGACGTAGTCTTCGTAGGCGTCGAACGCGTCTGGAGTGATGCCTGCCTCCTCAGCCTGTAGTGCCTGATCACCAAGATCTTCAACTTGAGTTTCTGGCCGGATCAACCCGAGCGCCTTTCCAATGGCAGTAAGGGCGTTTCCAATAGCGGTGAGACCCTCAGCGGCAAGTCCGAGGGTTACGATGGCTTTGGTTACACTGACAGTGAAACTGATAATAGCTGAGAACAACAAGATGATTTCCTCCTGACGTCTTATTTTGTTTTATACGGTGAAAGGAAAGAACTATATTCTGCGATCCTATCCTCCGTTGGAAACTCCTTGCAGGAAAGAAGCCGAAGGAGATTTTCTTCCCGTTCCTGTTCCTGACCAGGATTCGCACTTGCAGCGCCGCTTTTACACTCTCCCAGTGTGATGAGTGCGGACCAAACGCTTTGGATCCCGCCGCTGGGTTTGAAGTCATTGTTGGCCTTGTGGATCGTGCGGATCAGATCACGGTATTCCGTTTTCGCATTGTCATTTCTTCGCACTAAGTGATTCATGAACTCTAGATATTGCGTTAAAGCACCCTCGATATATTGCTTCATTCGATAGTCCTTGTAGCAGCTGCCGAACTGCTTATGACGAGAGGCAAAACGCTGTTGGACTACTGTATTGTCTGGAGTGTTTTCACTGGTATCGGTCGAGCGCACAATCTGAACATGGATCGGTTTGGGGGTATTTTCAGAGAAGATGATGGCTTGGCCAGGCTCGAGAGAGGATAGAAATTCTTTTTGTTTGTCATCCATGAGCATGGTATCGCCGACGGTTTCCTTGTCATCTCGGGCAAAGATTTTGTGAATGATCTTTGTGTTGGTATTCTTCAAGACTTCAGGCGCTAATTTGTTCGGGATCTGATCTACGACGATGAAGCCTTCTCCGTATTTTCGCACTTCAGCCAATAAGTCGGTGAATGTCTCTACGGCGGACTTTTTTGCGCCGCTGTCTCCAAACTCTACCCTGGACAGAAGCCGGTGCGCTTCCTCGATCAAAGTAAGATGCCTGAAATGACCGTGCGTCTCCTTGTACTTCTGCTGAATAGTGGTGGCAAGCCTGGCTAGGATGAAGCCCATGAACAGAGCTTTGTCCTCAGAGGATTTGAGTTCATCCATCTCGATGATGACGGGATGTTCTATCAGATAGTTGAAATCAATGGAACGGCGGCAGTTCAGCATACTGCCTTTTGAACCGACCGTGAGATTAGAAAGCCGGCTGACAAGCGAGCCGATATAGTTGCCTTTTAGCTCTGCACCAAAATGCTTATCTTCTACGACGGACTTCATTTCGACCAACAAGTCGCTGAGGATCGGAAAGAGATGATCGTCATGATCAGAGCCGCTGGAATTTTCATTCGTGCTGAGATTCCAACCCTTCTTTTCATAACAGCGGTAGATCGCTTCTTCGAGTATCTGCGGCATGGAAGCTTCCATAGGAAAGGCGGAAGTGAAGGTGGCCTTCAACATATCAACATGGGCAGAGATGTTTTCTCCAGGAAGCAACTCGAATGGGTTCAACCGGAAGGGGGCTGTCTGCTCATCACCAAGGGTGAATACGGTAAGCTCCGGTATTTGCTCCAAAAGCACACGGTATTCTGTTTTAGCAGGCTCAATGACTAAAAAAGGGAGATGTGCTTCGTTCAACAGCTTATGGCAAGTCGTTGTTTTCCCACTGCCCGTAACGCCGCCGATAAAGATGTGTTTTGTGAGGCTTGATTTCGGGATCGAAAATGTGTTTCCAATCAATTCCCGACCACGTTGAATCACAGGACCAAGTTCAATACCATCTTTGGATACCTGCTTCTGATTCAGGCCGAACTCGACACCTTTGCTCAATGAGATTCCGGGAACCTCTTTTCTGGGTAATCCTGCGAACAAACATACCTCTTTGGAGGTCAAGTAGGAACTCATCATCAGGTGGCCATTGTGTACGGTGGGATGACCGTAAAGCAATGCGGCGTCTTCTGACACAGTCTGACCGGGCAGTTCATGGGCTAAGAAATTACAGCAATACTCCTTGCCATATCCCAAGTCGAATTGGTTTGCCAGCAGGGGACTGAAGGAGGAGGATTCGCCTTGAAAAAGTGTTGTGACGATCTCTCCCAATTTTTTGGCGGCTGCCGGAGTATCGGCCATGTAATAGACGGATGTTTTGAAGAGTCCACGTGTTAAGCCGGATCTGAGTCGGGAGAGGAGTTCTTCGTCAATATACTTCATCAGGTCGGCGGCATGTTTATTGGCTAGCTCAAAAGAGATAGACTGGGATATACCATCATTGCTGTTGCGGCTATGACTATTGCCGGATGCCACGCTTTCGCTGATGCTTTGACCATACCCACGGCTGCTGCTGGTCGTTTTTCCAGAGGTACGTCTGCTGGTATCACTGGATGAATTGCTGCGATCTTCGTGGGTCGATCGTCCTTTTTGGTTGGTGGTAGTGGAGCTTTGGCCGAAAGTGACTCCGACGCCGTGAGATTTCGAGCCTTGGACAGAGGCTTTTGAGGCAATGGAAAGACGGTTGTAAAGGTTAAATGCATCATTTTGGAGCTGCAGTACATCGCGCTTCTGCACTGGTTCACAGGAAATAACAAGTCTCCATTTCCGCTTCAAACCAGCCATGCTGTTGATGAGGCGGTCAGTTCCCTGGAAGTCATAGGTTCCGTCTGTTTCGTTTCGTGAGGGGATACCGACGATAGCACCTGCAGAGTGGTAGCATGTTCCAATGAGTTGTTCCAGCTGTGCACCCTTAACTTTTTCCAGCTTGCTGCCGCTAAAGTTCCCCTCCATAGCGTCTTGAAGCATCCGTCCATAGTCGCTGGCATTGCTGGCATTTCTGTTGGTGGAATTATTGACGACGCCAATATAAAGCGAAACATCGGATTGCTCGCCAGACAGGATATACACAAAATTATAGTTGGAGTCATCAAGCAGCAAAAGAACATTTTCAAATGCCTCCCGCTGCGGACAGTCCTCGTCGTAAGATAGTTTTATAATTTTGTAGAAACAAATATCCTCAGTCTGGATCCGCCTCGATATCGTTTGGCCGCTGATGCAGGTAGAGGCTTCGCATTGAAAAGATTGAAGGTCACGAAAAAAATGGTTAATTTTTTCATACTGAGTGAGATACTGTTCTTTCGTATCTTCTGGTATCTCATATGCTTGCTCCATCATTTTACAAATTTCCTCCTGTTTCCTGTTTATAACCTAATTTATAACATAAACTATATCATATCAGCCTCTTCTTTGCAAGCATAGACTATGCTCGAATGAGGTGATCCCATGGCAGACAAAGAGCTGATTATCAAACCAAAACGAGCCAAAGGAGAGGATGGCTACAAAGTCTTTTCCATCCGCATCCGGGAAGAAATCGTCTCCCGGATCGATGAAGTCTCCGCCCAAACGAACCGCAGCCGAAACGAACTGATCGGAACGTTTTTGAGCTATGCGTTGGACCACTGCGTGGTGAAAGACGGCACGGAAGAGTAAAAAATCCCCAGGAGCATTTGTTTGTCATGCTCCTGGGGATCCATTTTGTTCGTTTATTTTGTGTCCTGCCTAGTTTCTCCTTTGCTCTGCCGCTCAGCCTCTTGAACAGCGGCGGCATATCCGGTCAACGCTGCAAAAGGGGCAAACTGTGCCGCTCGGTCATGCATTGGCATCTGTGGGTGTGTTTTGGAAACATGGTGCGGAAGATGCAGGATCTCCTCGTAATTTGGATTCACGCCTTATGCCCTCCGATCCGTGCATTCCGATCTTTCGCGGTTGCACCTGCTTCCAGGTTCATCCCCTTCAGGATCGCATTTTTCCCGAACTTCTTCTTAATCGCCAGAGTTGCTTCCTGCAGTTTCCGTTCCCGATCCAGACTGACTCGTTCTGCTTCTTGCTCCGCTTCCAAAGCAGCATAGTCAGTGAACAGATCCAATTGGTCAAAACCTTGCTCTTTCTCCGACGCATCCGCTTCTCCGATCACATGGTTTGCCACAATATACATGCGGCGAATCAACAGACTCTTATCTACGATCTGATCAAATAGTTTCGAGGCAGCCCCTATGATCTTTCTCGTTGAAGAGGTGTGTCCGTCCAAACGGATAGAGCCGTGGGCCTGTTTTGGCACTTTGCGGCCATATCGGTCCAGTTCAATAGCTCCTGTGTACTGTCTTCTCCGTTCTGAATCTGTGATATTTTCTCGGTCATACCCCACAGTCAAAACGATTTGGTCCGTGACCAAGCCCTGCTCCACCAAATCCAAGGAGAGTGCATCCGCCATTTCCCGAAGGACAAGTTTTGCCTTCTCTGCCTCATAGGGACACTGCAAGACCTGCCCGGAACTGAGACTATTTGTGCTTGGCTTATAGGCTTTGATCGCCGCAATGGTACAGGGTTCCCATCCCCAGGCGTGATCGATGAGCAGCTCTGCATTTTTCCCAAAGAGATGATAGAGCAATTCCTCATTTTTCTCAGAACACAGCGCCACATCTCCCATTGTAAACATACCATGTGCTTCTAGTTTTCTCGCGGTACCACGTCCTACGCGCCAGAAATCCGTAAGGGGCCGATGGGACCACAGCTCTCTCCGAAACTTCATTTCATCCAGTGCTGCGATACGGACACCATTTGCATCTGCCGGAATATGCTTTGCTACGATGTCCATCGCTGCCTTAGCAAGGAAGAGATTCGTTCCAATGCCGGCTGTTGCTGTAATTCCCGTAGTTTGAAATACATCCAAGATGATTTTCTTTGCCAGTTCCCGGGGAGAAAGCTGGTAGATGTGCAGATAATTTGTGACGTCCAGAAAGACCTCGTCGATCGAATAGGCCACGATGTCTTCTGGTGCGACGTACTTCAAATAGACCTTGTAGATGCGGGTGCTGTACTCGATATAATAAGCCATGCGCGGCGGAGCGATCAGGAAGTCCAGAGCAAGGGACGGGTCCTTTTGCAGCGCATGGAAAGACGTAGAGGAGCCTTCCAATCGGCGCCCCGGTGCTGTGCGCTGTCGCCTGACGTTGACTTCCCGGACTTTCTGGTTCACTTCAAATAATCGCGCACGCCCTGAAACCCCATAGTACTTGAGGGATGGCGTTACAGCAAGGCAGATCGTCTTCTCCGTTCTGCTCTCATCTGCAACGACCAGATTCGTGTCCAGCGGATCCAGACCACGCTCCCGGCATTCTACAGAGGCGTAGAATGACTTTAGATCGATGGCTAAATAGGTGCGTTGCTTCATCTCTGCTCCGATCCTTGATTTTTCATTCACGGTTTCCTTTTTCCGCAAGTTCTTGTATCTCCATATGCGCCTTCTGGAGAAATTCTATTTCATCGCAGATATTTGGAACACATCGTTCAACGAGCTGTCGCAGCAAGATATAGACCATGCCATTGAGTAACTCAAATGCACTGTCTACAAGTTCGTCATATCCCTTTTGTGCTTCCTTTTTTATAAAATCTGTCAGGCATTTAAGATGATGGACATACCGATCCTGATCTGTAACTGGGCCCTCATTCCCCTTCGCAATCTGATCCTTAAAGTATTCAGATGCTTTCTGGCTTTCTTCAGCCAGCACTTCTGCCAACGCAGAGAGATCATTCTCCTGAAGCATTTGGAGCAGTTCAAGATTGAGGTCCTTCAACAGCCGTCTTTTTGATGGCCATTTGCTGCACACATATCGCCACATGGAGCAAAAAACATCCAACGCGCGTTCTACTCGCTTTCCAATAGGCCCATTTCCTTCCAGAGTAATTGTGCACTGCACTTTCTCTTGTAGTACCTCTGTTAGGTCAGCAATAAGCTTGTTTTGTCCCACAATAAAGTTGAAGATGGGATTGTCACTTAATGTTTTTTCCAGCCCATCCATTGCCGGAATCAGATCATTCGTAACATTTCTGGCCTTGTTAATCAGTTCCTCCTGTCGTTTTTTGCACACTTCTGTCAACGATATACTGCGGTACCGTCTTGCACTGCTCAAGTAACCAAGATATTGATAGGCTTTCTCCAGTTCCGAAAAAGCCGCCCAGTACATTTCTTCCACATGTTCCCGAATCCAATGCGCCAGATATCCCAGTTCATATTCTTTTTCCGAAAAATCACATTTGGGAAGTACATCCTCAAGGGTATAGTTTCCCGCTCTCTGACCAAACATTTGTTTGCAGTCCCGAGTTACTACCTCTTCCCACTCTGCTCGTTTCCTATATTTTTGGCTGATCTCCATATAAGCTAACCAGCCTTGGTATCCCTTTTGGAAGTCACCTTTTGGGCATTGTTTCATCAAGTAATTCAAATACGCTTCCCTTGCCTCATTGATGATGCCACTCTTGAAGTTCGGTTCTTTTTTCTTTATTCTATCAAATGTTTCCTGCATAGTATGGAGAGTGCCATCTTTATCCCGAAACTCCAAATCTGGCACCTGATATACCGCATACGGCCCCGCATGGCCTTTTCTTTTTTCTCGGAAGCGCATTAAATCACGCAAAAGGTCGTCTATGACATCTGTTTCTGTTCTCTTCTCTTTAGGATGTTTTAATTGAACAATCGCATCATCCAACGTTTTAGCCAGGCTGACCATTGTCTGCAGTATGAGTGCAGAGTCCAGTTCTTTCAAATGGTCTCTCACTACTTGAATTCTCGGCTCAACTTCCTGTTTCCAAAATTCTGAAAGCAGAATATTTTGAATACCAGCATTTTCATAGGCTACGCGAGAGAAGAAAGTATCCTCTTGCTCTTCTTTATTCAAGGCATCTGTCATCACACGAACAAGAAATTCAGATGGGGTCTTTGAGTCTTCAATACCACTCTGTTCTACCAGTGAGATCAATATATATGTAACAAAGAATTCCCAGGTTTCAATTGGTATTCTGAAGACCAATTTTTCATTTTTTCCAGGTGTTTTCCCGTTCACATAACTAATTTTTCCCCAAAATATTTTATACCACAACTGTTCACGTATATAATTTTTGATTTTTTGAGTACTAATCTCTTTTTTTGGTATCTGCTTCATGAGGTTCTTCCTGTGTATAATCGATTGGATAAACCTGTTTATCTCCAACGTTCCACTCAAACTTATCTGTCTTGTCCATCTGTTAGCCCTCCATCATAAATGCTATATTTTGCCCCGTTGGGGTCAAATTGGGGTCAACATTCCAGAATTTTCAAGTTGATCCCCTACAATTTTTCCTTATACGTAAAGAAAACGTCCCATTTTCCTACGAAAACAGGACGTTTTATGGTTGCGGAGACAGGACTTGAACCTGCGGCCTCCGGGTTATGAGCCCGACGAGCTACCAACTGCTCTACTCCGCGATATGGTGCCGGAGACCGGGGTCGAACCGGCACGGGATTGCTCCCATGGGATTTTAAGTCCCAGGCGTCTGCCAATTCCGCCACTCCGGCATCTCTAGCGCTGCGCTCTCTCAAGTGCTTAATCACTATACCACGCACCCCACCGATCTGTCAAGCACTTTTTTCAAATTTCTCAAAAAAGTTTTTGGCATACTCTCCCCCGCCCTGCATAGAATGGTCTGGATGAGCATTTTCCATCAGAAAGGGGAAGAAATTTCCATGTGCTACACCAGCAACAACACCACAAACGAACGCAAAACCATCGCCGCTCTTGTCCAGGCCGAGCCGCTCTGCCGCTCCCTTCCCGCAGCGCCCGACGAACGGCGGACGGAAGTCCAGGACCTGGACGATTTCATTTTCCGCTGGGAGACCCAGGCCCCCACCGTCAGCAACCGCTGAGGGGGCTTCGTCGGGCCTCCCGGCGTTTTTTCGGGGGAAGTCAGGTTTTTCCTTGTATTTCGGTTGCTTTTTTCCAAAACTTCGGATATAATGAACCAGCTAATTATATCAGAATGTGAGTGATCGTAACGATGCTTCAATTTGACGAATATAAAGTCAAACTCAACAACCTGCTCCCCCAGCTGGATGATCTGGAGCAGGCCCTGAACCTGGACGAGGCCGCTCGTCAGGTCGATTTCTTAGAGGCCCAGTGCGCCGCCGACGGCTTTTGGGACAACCCTGAGAACTCCCAGAAAGTCCTGCAAAAGCTCAAGCAGGAAAAGAACAAGCTGGAGTCCCAGGCCAAGCGCCGCTCCTCCTGGGACGACATGATGGTCCTGTGCGAGATGGGCAACGAGGAAGAGGACGAGTCCCTCCTCCCCGAATTGGAGGAAGAATACGCCACCCTCATCCAGAGCATGGAGTCCGCCCGGCTCCAGACCCTGCTCACCGGCGAGTACGATGCCTCCAACGCCATTCTCGCGTTTCATGCCGGCGCAGGCGGCACCGAGGCCCAGGACTGGGCGCAGATGCTCTACCGGATGTACACCCGCTGGGCCGAGCGCCACGGCTTCACCTATAAGATCATGGACTATCAGGAGGGCGACGAGGCCGGCCTGAAGTCCGCCACCATTATGATCGAGGGCGAGAATGCCTACGGCTATCTCCGCGGGGAGCACGGCGTCCACCGTCTGGTCCGCGTCTCCCCCTTCGACGCCAACGCCCGTCGGCAGACCTCCTTCGCCTCTGTCGAGGTCATGCCTGACCTGCCGGAGGACGCCGACATCGAGATCCGGCCGGAGGACATCGAGATGCAGGTCTACCGCGCCAGCGGCGCCGGCGGCCAGCACGTCAACAAGACCTCCTCCGCCGTGCGTCTGATCCACCTGCCCACCGGCGTGGTCGTCTCCTGCCAGACCGAGCGAAGCCAGTTCCAGAACAAAGACAACTGCATGAAGATGCTCCGCGCCAAGCTAGTCGAGCTGCAGATGCAGGAAAAAGCCGAGAAAATTTCTGACCTGAAGGGCGTCCAGCTCAAGATCGAGTGGGGCAGCCAGATCCGCTCCTACGTCTTCATGCCCTACACCCTGGTCAAGGATACCCGCACCGGCTACGAGACCAGCAACGTCAACGCCGTCATGGACGGCGACTTAGACGGCTTCATCAACGCCTACCTCACCGCCATGGCCACCGGCAACTGGGCCACGAAATAACCCACCCAGACCAAACAAGCTCCCGCTTCGATGTGTGATCTCGAAGCGGGAGCTTTTCAATTTGCAATGCTATTTTTTAGAATACTCGCCCAGTTGCTCTTTCCATAGAGAAAGCGAATCACATAGATCATCTCTCTGGCATCGTCAATCAGATAAAAGGCGATATAATTCTTGATGCGCAGGAAGCGAATTCCCCAGGCCGCCAATATCTCATCTCTTGCCAGCGGATAGCGGGCAGGGAAAACAGCCAGGTCATTGACCTGTTGGAGAAACGCTTCCAAAAGTTCATCTGCGGCCTTGGGATTTTTTAATACCTGGTCAATATAGTCTGTGGCATTGGCCACGTCCCGCTCGGCCGCTGTGGTGATGTGGACAGAATAGGTCATTCCTTCCGCTCCCTCCGGGTGCGGAGGTCTGCCATCGCCTCAGCAAAGGGGCGGGTATTCCCCTCCTTTACGTCCTGCATCCCTTCCATGAGCTGATGGTAAAGGTCAAAGCGCCCCATCATCTGCTCATAGACCTCAATGCTCATCACAGCCAGGTCCCCCTTTCCGTTCTTGGTGATAAAGACCGGCTCTGCGTAATCATGGCAGAAGGAGGAAATTTCACTGTATTTATTGCGCAGGTCCGCGCTGGATCGAATGTTCGGCATCGTCTGCACCTCCTTGAAGATACCAAAATTATATACGAATTTTTGTATCTATGCAAGAAAAATCCGTCTCTTCTCCCACAAATTTTACAAGTTAGGGATTGACAACCTATTTTTTCCGCGCTATACTATCTGCGATTTCCAAGCAGGCATCGTTTGGCGGGCCTGCATGAGCGAAGGAGGGAGTTCCATGACAAAGCGCAACCGTTTTCTGACCACGCTGCTGACCATCGCTGTGGCCTTTGTCATGCTGACCTCCGTGGCCTATATTGCCAAGGAATCCCACCACGACTGCGTGGGGGACAACTGCGCCATCTGCCACCAGCTCAACGCCTGCCAGCATTTCTTGAAGGACCTGGGCTTCGGCGGCGCTGCCGCGGCCGCAGTTCTTTCCCTGACCTGGTTCCTGTTGGAGCGCGTCAGAACGTACGTGGTTCGTACCCCGTCCCTGACGCTGGTCTCTCTGAAAGTCAAGCTCTCCGATTAAGCATAAACCGTATCGACAAGGGTGTCAGTCTGCCTCATTTTGTTTGCACGGGGCAGGCTTTTGCGGCGTTCCCGCAACCCTTGTCTTTTTGCGCCCATTTTTTACTTTTTATGCTTATTTTGGAGGTTACTTCCTATGAAAAAAATCATTGCTCTGGTTCTCGTTCTGGCCCTCGCCGTCTCCCTGCTGGCGGCCTGCGGCCAGGAAAACACCATCGGCGAAGCGAACGCTGCCGCCTCTCAGGACGACGGTAAGCTCCGCATCGTCACCACCATCTTCCCTGAATACGACTGGGTCCGCGAGATCTTAGGCGACCAGGCCGACCGCGCAGACCTCACCATGCTTCTGGACAACGGTGTGGATCTGCACAGCTACCAGCCCACCGCCGACGACATCGCCAAGATCGCCGACTGCGACCTCTTCCTCTACGTCGGCGGCGAGTCCGACGAGTGGGTGGACGACGCCCTGAAAGAATCTGCCAACCCCAACCAGAAGGTCATTGACCTGATGGATGTGCTCAGTGACGAGATCAAGGAAGAAGAACATGTCGAGGGTATGGAGGCCGAGGAAGAGGAACCCATCAGCGCCGAAGATGAGGAGGAAGGCCCAGAGTATGATGAGCATGTCTGGCTCTCCCTGCGCAACGCCGAGACACTCTGCACCGCCATCACCAACGCCCTGGGCGAGCTGGACCCCGACCACAAGGACGTCTATACCGCCAACGTCTCCACCTATCTGCAAAAACTGGACCAGCTGGACCAGCGCTACCAGCAGGCCGTGGATTCCGCCGCCCGAAAGACCGTGCTCTTCGGCGACCGCTTTCCCTTCCGCTATCTGGTGGATGATTACGGCCTGACCTATTACGCCGCCTTCGCCGGCTGCTCCGCCGAGAGTGAGGCCAGCTTTGAGACCGTCTCCTTCCTGGCCAAGAAAGTGGACGAGTTGGCCCTGCCCTGCGTGCTGACCATCGAGGGCACCCAGCACAAGATCGCCGAGACCATCGTGCAGAACACGAAAGAGAAAAACCAGAAAATTCTGACCATGGACTCCATGCAGGCCACGACCTCTGATGACGTGAAGGCCGGCACGACCTACCTCTCGGTCATGGAGAAAAATCTCGGCATGCTGAAAGAAGCACTGAACTAAGGGGGTGAGATCATGGCTCAGCTCACCTGCCAAGACCTTTCCGTTGGATATGAGGGAAAGGCCGTGCTGCAAGATCTGAATTTCTCCGTCCGTTCCGGCGACTACCTCTGCATCGTGGGGGAAAACGGGGCTGGAAAAAGTACGCTCATGAGAACGATTCTCGGCCTCCAGCCGCCCATCCGAGGCAAGGTCCTGACAGGCGACGGGCTGAGACCCAACGAGATCGGCTATCTGCCGCAGCAGACCCAGGTTCAAAAGGACTTCCCTGCCTCTGTATGGGAGATCGTGCTCTCCGGCTGCCAGGGGTGCTGCGGCAGACGCCCCTTTTACCGCCGGGCGGAGAAGCAGCTGGCGGAACATACCCTGGAAAAGCTGCACATCGAGCCCCTGGCCCGGCGCTGCTACCGGGAGCTGTCCGGCGGCCAGCAACAGCGGGTCTTGCTGGCCCGCGCCCTGTGCGCCACCCGCTCCATGCTGCTGTTGGATGAGCCGACTGCGGGGCTTGACCCCAAGGCCACGGCGGAGCTTTACCAGCTCATCGCCCGCCTGAACCACCAGGACGGCATCACCGTCATTATGATCTCCCATGATCTGACCGCCGCCCTCGACGCGGCCAGCCACATCCTGCACATCGGGCAGACGGTCTTTTTCGGAACGGCAGACGCCTATCGAACCAGCCCTGAGGGGCGGCTTTTCGCCGCCCGGAAGGGGGGTGCGGCCCAATGAGCGTGCTGACAGAAAAACTGGCTCTGTACTGGGCCTACCCCTTTGTCCGCTATGCCCTGGTGGTGGGGCTTTTGGTGGCGCTGTGCTCCTCCCTGCTGGGGGTGACGCTGGTGCTCAAGCGCTTCTCTTTCATCGGGGACGGTCTGTCCCATGTGGCCTTTGGCGGGATGGCCGTGGCCGCCGTGCTGGGCATGACGGATGACATGCCCCTGACCCTGGGCATCACGACGGTCTGTGCCATTCTCCTGCTCCGCACCGGGAACAACACGAAAATCAAAGGCGATGCCGCCGTTGCCATGCTCTCGGTGGGGGCGCTGGCCGTGGGCTATCTGCTGATGAACCTCTTCACCCCCTCTTCCAACCTTTCCGGGGACGTGTGCAGCACGCTCTTTGGCTCCACGTCCATTCTGACCTTGACCCTGCGGGAGGTCTGGCTGTGCGCCGGGCTGTCCCTGGTGGTCGTGGTCCTGTTCGTTTTGTTGTATCATAAAGTGTTTGCCGTGACCTTCGACGAGGACTTTGCCAGGGCTGTGGGGACCAAGACCCAGCGCTACAATCTCTTCCTGGCCATCGTCATTGCCGTGGTCATCGTGCTGGCCATGAACCTGGTCGGCTCCCTGCTCATCTCCGCTTTGGTCATCTTCCCGGCCCTTTCTGCCATGCGGCTGTACAAGACGTTTCTCTCGGTGACGGTCTGCTCGGCGGTGGTGTCCGTCTGCTGTGCCGGGTTCGGCATCCTGCTGGCGATCCTGGCCGGGACGCCCGTTGGCTCTACCATCGTGGCCGTGGACATTCTGGTCTTTCTGGTCTTCTGCGTCCTGGAGCGTTTGTTGGGAGGTGGTCGGGCATGAAACCGGTTTTCTCCCTCTGGCTTCTGCTGTCTCTTCTCCTTTCCCTGGCGGCTTGCGGTGACGCATCTGCCCCGACACCGCCGCAAACAGCCCCGGAACAGGCAGCCCAGACAGCTCCTGCACCGGAAGAGACTCCGCTCTCTTCTACTCCGGGGATCGACATAGACCTCACTGCCCTAAGCCGCACCATGGTCTACTCCGAGGTCTACAACATGATGATGACTCCCGAAAATTATATTGGGAAAGTCGTTCGGATGAACGGGCTTTGCAGTACCTTCGAGTCCGTGGCCGTGGACGGACAGGAGGCCAGAGTCTACTATACCTGCATCATTTTTGACGCCACCGCCTGCTGTTCCCAGGGCATCGAGTTCGTCCTGGCCGGAGACACCGGGGCGGAAGCCTATCCTCCGGTGGACACAGAGATCACCGTCACCGGGACCTTCCAGACCTACGACGAAAACGGCATTTTGTACTGCCATCTGGTGGACGCGACCCTGGAATAAGACCATTTCGGCAAAAAACGCGGCTTTTCCAAAAAATCCGTCGGAACGCCTTGACTTTCCACCTTTTTGGTGTTAAAGTTTGAAAGCACTAAAGTTATCCAGAACGGAGGTATCCCTGTGAAAATCGCGCTTCTTGTGATCTACTTCGCAGTCATGGTGGGCATCGGCATTTACTGCCGCAAGCACACCACAGACGTGAACGGCTTTGTGTTGGGTGGCCGGTCGGTCGGCCCGTGGCTGACGGCCTTTGCCTACGGCACCTCGTACTTCTCCGCCGTGGTCTTTGTGGGCTACGCGGGCCAGTTTGGCTGGAAGTACGGCGTGGCCGCCACTTGGGCGGGCATCGGCAACGCCATTCTGGGCTCCCTGGTGGCCTGGGTCGTGCTGGGTCGGCGGACCCGCATCATGACCCAGCATTTTAACTCCGCCACCATGCCTCAGTTCTTTGGCCAGCGGTTCCAGAGCAAGTCTTTGAAGATCGGTGCGTCCATCATCGTCTTCGTCTTCCTCATCCCCTACACGGCCTCCCTGTTTAACGGCCTCTCCCGTCTCTTCGGCATGGCGTTTCACATCGACTACACCGTTTGTATCATCTTAATGGGCATTTTGACCGGCATCTATGTCATCGCTGGCGGCTACATGGCCACAGCCATCAACGATTTCGTCCAGGGCTGCGTCATGCTGGTGGGCATCGTCGCCGTCATTGCCGCCGTGCTCCACAGCCAGGGCGGCTTTACGGAAGCCCTGCACAGCATGGCTGCCGTCTCTGATCCTGAGGCGCTCAACGGCACCGTCCCCGGTATCTACGCCTCCTTCTTCGGCCCGGACCCCCTCAACCTCCTGGGCGTGGTGGTCCTGACCAGTTTGGGCACCTGGGGCCTGCCCCAGATGGTCCAGAAGTTCTACGCCATCAAGTCGGAGGAAGCCATCCACAAGGGGACCATCATCTCCACCCTCTTCGCCCTGGTCATCTCCGGCGGCTGCTACTTCCTGGGCGGCTTCGGTCGGCTGTTCTCCGACAAGCTGGACATCGCCGCCGACGGCTACGACGCCATCATCCCCACCATGCTCTCCGGCCTGCCGGATATTCTCATCGCCGTGGTGGTGGTGCTGGTCCTGTCCGCCTCCATGTCCACCCTGTCCTCCCTGGTCATCGCGTCCTCCTCGACCCTGACCATCGATCTGCTGCGGGGCAACATCATCAAGAAGATGGACGACAGAGAGGCCGTGTTCATCATGCGCTGCTTCATCGTGGTCTTCGTGGTGATCTCCATGATCATCGCCATCGTCCAGTATAAGCACTCCATCAGCTTCATTGCCCAGCTCATGGGTGTGTCCTGGGGCGCTCTGGCCGGTGCCTTCCTGGCCCCCTTCCTGTACGGCCTGTACTGGAAAAAAACGACCAAGGTCGCCTGCTGGGTCTCCTTCCTGTTCGGCACCATTCTCATGTGCCTGAACCTGGTCTCCAACTCCACCGGGGCCTTTGCCTTCCCCACGCTGCTCCAGTCCCCCATCAACTGCGGCGCCTTTGCCATGGTGGCCGGGCTCATCATCGTGCCGGTGGTCAGCCTGTTTACCGCCAAGCCGGACAAGCAGATGGTGGACGAGGCCTTCGCCTGCTACGACAAGAAGACCCCCGTCTCCCAGAAGAACGCCCTGTCTGATTAACGCTCTTCGCTGCACTTCGACACCACTTCCTATTTCTTTCTTCTTAGGGCCGCCCCCTGCCAAGTTTTCCAGACGCGGCAGGGGGCAGCTCCTCCGGTCGGTTTACCATTTTTTTGAATTCCAGGGAATTACTCCTTGACAAAAAAGTAGCCGCAAGCTATACTTTTCGTAAAAGCTACATTCCCTTTCTTCCCCTTTCCCTGGTCCTTGTTTCGGAAGCAACCCCAGGGCCTAAACTGTGAGGTAAACAAGGATGAAACCCAAAAAAATCTTTCCCTTTCTCCTGGCTGTCGGCCTGTTTCTGCTGGTCCTCGGCCTTCTTCTGCTGTTCCGCTACGCGCAGGCACGGGGCAGCATGATGGTGCTGGCCTTTGTGTTCGTGGGCGCCGGCTGTACCGTCCTAGGCAATCTCCTGGGCAAATGGGTCTCCCGCCAGGCCGAGGCCCACTTCTGGAAAAACACCTTCCACCATCCCCCTGAATAAATCAAGATCAAAACAGATACGTTCCCAAAAAGCAGCCGCACACCGAAGCAAATTTCGCTTGGTGTGCGGTTGAATTTTGATAAAATTATGATAAAATAAAGCCATCAAAAGGAGGGATCGCTATGATCAACATTCGCCCGATCTCCGATTTGCGAAACCGTTTTTCTGAGATCGAACATCTGGTGTTATCCCAGGAAGAACCGGTTTTTCTGACTAAAAACGGGTATGGCTCCATGGTCGTGATGAGCCTGGAGCAGTACGCCGCGCTGACGGACCCCATCGAACAAAAGCTAGACGAAGCAGACCATGCCGCTGAAGCCTCCCCCATCCGCTATACCGCGGATGAGGTTTTTCAGCGCGTGAAAGGACGCATCCATGAACGAGACAAAGTATGAGCTTCGCATCCTCCCGCTCTTCGAGACAGACTTAAATGAAATCGTAGATTACATCTGCAACCGACTGGAAAATCCGATTGCTGCGGATGCCTTTGTAGACGCTGTCAGAGAAGCGATTTTTACACGGTTGTCCTACCCAAAATCCGTCGCACCGTATCCGTCCACGAAAAAAAGGAAGTACCCCTATTACCCAATCAATGTAAAGAACTACACGATTTTCTATGTCGTAATTGACCACGTCATGGAAGTCCGCCGCATTTTATACAGCCCTAGAAATCTGCCAGCATTTTTAGAACCGCAGAGTGAAAATTGAATCACAAATTCTGAACAGCAAAACGCACACCAAGCAAATTCCGCTCGGTGTGCGTTTCTTTACTTTATATTACTGAATGGCTGCATTAGCAAAACCATATCTTGCAGAATTGTGCAAATCACATACAATTTTCATTTGCAATGCGTTATTCAGTGATATTTTGTAGTGTTTTACCATATCTTCAGGATGAGGAGTTATTGTTTTCACTAATTTCCCATCGAGATAGAAATAATAGTTTCCTCCGTCTTCTAAGTCTGTACCATCTTCATGCCCAAAATCAAATTCTAACGTAGAGTATGCTCCATTTAAATTAAATAATGCATATCCCTCGCCTTCTGTCCAATACGGGTTGCAAGCTAAAATAAAGCCATTGGAGTACATCTTCCCCGCCATGGTAAATGTTGTCGGAGTATGAAATTCGTACGATTCATACGGCTGGCACACATCCAGCAAATAAGTCACCTGTCCGGGAACCTCGCCAATATACACCGTCTTGGTCTTCCCGTCCCAGCCGACCTGCTTGCCCAGCGCTTCCCCTACCGCACGGACCGGCAGGTAGGTCGTACCGTTGTAGATGAACGGCTCCACGCTACTTCCGTTGCTATCCTTCGGCGTGACCGGCACGCCATTGATCACCAACTTGATGTTCATGTACGCAGCCTGGATGGTCTTGGTCGCGTTGGTCGCATAGGCGGCTGTCACCAGCGCAAACGCACAGCACAGCACCGCCACAAGAATCCTTCTCTTCTTTTTCATGTTGTTTCCTCCTGTTATTTTATTGGTCTGTTTGACTTATTTCGCAATATAGCACCCTCTGATTTTTTTACAACCCTTATTGTAAAATCAACTCGTTTTTTTGCAAAATCAACTTATACAGCTTGTCAAATCCAGGAATGCTCCAAAACCTTTCCATTTGATTTTTCCGACTATATTGTGATATTTCGATTATAAAATAGATTTAAGAATGTGTCAAGACGTTTTTCCACTTTTACACAGGTTTTATTCTACGGAATGTCGGATAAGATAGAAAAATCGAGAGGTGATCCACTATGGAATTGGACTACAAAGCAATCGGGACCCGTATCGCCCAACGGAGAAAGCAACTGGGCCTAAAGCAATCTGAGGTCGAAGAGGCCGCAGACATCGGCTTTAAGTATCTTTCCAACATCGAGCGCGGCATCTCCATCCCCTCCACCGAGGTCATCATGCGGCTGGCCCTGGCGCTGGACACGACGCCGGATGAGTTTCTGGTCGGCACGGCGCGGCAGGGGGAGGAAGGTTGGAAGGACATTGCCGAGCTATTGCGGCCGATGAAGGGCAAACAGCTGGACTTGGCGAAAAACTTTTTGACGTGGCTGAGTGAACAGGATCTGGAACAGTAAAACGCACACCGAAGCAAGTTACAAACTGCTTGGTGTGCGTTTTTTTATCCTTTTTCACTTTTCGATCAAGTCTTCCATGGTACAGCCCAGTGTTTTAGAGAGGCGATACATCGTTTCCGCGCTGGCCTGGTTGATGTCCTTGTTTCGTTGCTCGTACATCTGGATGGACCGCAAGCCAACGCCGGAGCGCTGGGCAAGCTCTGCCTGGGTGCAGCCGTAAGTCGTGCGGATGCGCTTCAAGTTGGTGTCGGAAAAACATTCTTTGAGCCTTGCTTCCGCAATATCTGCAAATTTTGTGACATCCGCTTCGTGGAGCGCGTAGTACATCTTTTGTAGCGCTTCAAAAGAGAGCGCCTGAAATATCTCGTGGTATCTTCTTCCAGAGTACCACTGATAATAGGCGACCGCCCACCCGATCCAATATTCTGCGGAACGGTCCATCTGCTCTTTCGGCTCGGTTTGCAGCTCCTGCCCTTTGGTCTCCGCAACGACCTCTAATGCGATCTCGATCCCGCTCTTCCCCACAAGATAGGCAGGCTCCCCGTTCTCCATGCGCTTACTGACGGAGCTGACAACAAACATCTGAATAAAGTCACGCCCCGTGATCCCGCAGGTGTTGATCGCATAATCAAACGCATCCCCAAGGGCTGCCTGGGCATGACGCAGATAGATTTCTTGGTATGCGTGGATCATCGTTTGAAATACCCCCTCTCATAATATCCTGGATGTACAGTCCGTCGCTTTCCTCTTCCAACATCGTAAGATACAGCTGATTTGCTTCTTCGTTTCTGGCTTTCCGCAAAATATAGTATTTATCTTTTTCCGCATTTTCAAAACCTTCATAGTGCAGATGAGAAAATGCAAACTTCGATTTCAGGACGATCTGCTCCCCCAGCTTTCCCAGCCGCATCGCCATGGCCAGCTGCTCCACGGAGACACCATTGTTGACAAAGGATTCCGCATAGTCAAAATAAGAATCATCCGCACGATAGCCTACAATCAAATCAAAGGCATTGACATTGATCCCAAAATGATCGACCAAATAGCGCTTTGCCCTTCTTGCCACCGGTGTTTTGGTGGCAAATAGACGATGCTCTACCAAAACTGCGATCCAGTTCAAAATCGTATACTCTGCGCTGTTCAAATGCAGGATGTTCAGATATTCCGTGTCCAAGGTGTATCGGTTGGCAAAACCATCGTGCAAAGAAGAGACCGCCCATTCTTTCGCGAGGTCTTTATCTTCCGTGCAGTAAAACCCGACGCCAAAGTCGTTGTTCTTTCTCCCCGCCCCAAAAACCGGGTGTTCTATGATCTCTTCCGAACCGTGGTATATTGTCATTCGTTTCTCCATGATCTTTCCCCCTCCTTTTCTTTTGATTATATCACCACAGTGATAGTAAAGTAAAGTCTAAAAAACTCCCGCCGCATCTTTTGAAGTGATGCAACGGGAGTTCTCTTTCATCTTATCTTTATCTTTTGAAAATAGGACGCTTTACAGCTTACAGTAAGCCACCGCCGTCTGTGCGGCCAGCTTGGCGTTGTTGAAGACCAGCTGAATGTTGGCGTCCAGGCTGTCGCCGCCGGTGATCTCCTTGACCTTGGCCAGCAGGAAGGGGGTCGTCTCTTTGCCGTGGATGCCCTTCTCCTTGGCCTCTTCAATGGCCCGGTCGATGACGGCGTTGATGGCGTCAGCGTCCATGGAGTACTCCTCCGGGATGGGGTTCGTGACCAGCACGCCGCCCTTGAGGCCCAGGTCGTGCTGGGTCTTGAGGATCTTGGCCAGCTCCTCCGGGGTGTCAACCTGATAGTCCACGGACAGACCGGACTTGCGGGTGTAGAAGGCGGGCAGCTCCTTGGTCTGGTAGCCCAGGACGGGGACACCGTGGGTCTCCAGATACTCCAGGGTCAGCTTCAGATCCAGGATGGCCTTGGCCCCGGCGCAGACGACCATCACGTCGGTCTGGCCCAGCTCCTCCAGGTCAGCGGAGACATCCATGGTGGTCTCTGCGCCGCGATGCACGCCGCCGATGCCGCCGGTGGCGAAGATCTTGATGCCCGCCATGTTGGCGATCATCATGGTGGTGGTCACGGTGGTGGCGCCGTCAGCCCCCTTGGCGACCAGCACAGCCAGGTCCCGGCGGGAAGCCTTGGTCACGGCCTGGCCCTGCTTGCCCAGGTACTCGATCTCGTCCTTGGTCAGGCCGGCCTTCAGGCGGCCGCCCAGAATGGCGATGGTGGCGGGAACTGCGCCGTTGGAACGGATGATCTCCTCGACCTTGAGGGCAGTCTCCACGTTCTGGGGGTAGGGCATCCCGTGGGAGATGATGGTGGATTCCAGCGCCACGACGGGCTTGCCCTCGGCCACGGCCTGGGCAACTTCGGGATTCACGTCAAGATACTGATTCAAGTTATTCATGGTTAAATTCCTCCTGTTCCTGCATCCGCCGCTGGACTGCGTCCGCGGACATGTCGGGGTTGATGGTCTTTTCGCCTTCCACCGCAATGGCGGCGGCGGCGTTGGCGGCGCGGGCGCTCCCGATCAGATCCTCCCCCTCCAGGAAGGACCAGGCCAGGGCGGCGGCAAAGGCGTCCCCTGCGCCGGTGGCGCTCTTGGGCTGGGCCGGGCAGCAGGGCAGCCAAATGTCCTGCTCGTGGTCGGCGGCGAACACGCCCTGCTCCCCCAGGGAGATGAAGACGCGCTGCAAGCCCGTGCCCAGCAGCACCTTGGCCGCCTGACGGGCGCTGTCCCGGTCGGTGATCTTCACGCCGGAGAGGGACTCAGCCTCCAGCCGGTTGGGTTTTAGGGTGTGTATTCTGCCCAGAATGGGCCGGATCTTCTCCGACTTCACGGTGGACACCGGGTCCACCAGCAGCGGAGCCGTGCAGTGGCTGGCCAGATACTCCAGGGCTTCCGCCGGGAGATTGGCGTCGGCCACCACCAGGGAGGCACCGTTCAAAAAGCCCTGGTTGTGGGCAAAGTAGGCGGGGGTCAGTTTTTCATAGATGTCCATGTCGGACACGGCCAGGACCATGTCCCCCGTCTCGTCGCTGAGGAAGAGATACGAAGAGGTCGTCCCGCCGGGGACGTGCAGGGCACGGCTGAGGTCGATGCCCAGGCGCTGGCAGGACTCCGTGACGAGGCCCGCGTTGGGGTCCTCCCCCAGGGCCGTGAGCAGGGAGACCTTGACGCCCAGCATCCGCAGGTTGTGGGCGATGTTCCGCCCCACGCCGCCCATGCTGACGGTGACGGTGCCGGGGTTGGAGTCCCGGCCCACCAAAGGCCCGGCGGAGCGGCCGCCAATGTCGACGTTCACCGCCCCGGCCACGGCCACATAGCCCACCTCCGGCAGGATGTAGCCCTTGCCGACGATGTGGCCCTTCTTCATTAAATTCGAGACGTGGACCGCCACGGAAGAGCGGGCGATGCCGGCCCGCTTGGCCAGGGTCTCCTGGGTGACCATCGGGTCCTGGATGATCCAGTCCAGGATCTGTCGTTCTCGCTTGGTCATTGGCTTCCCTCCGTAAACATAAGTTTATTTTCTAATCTCCTGCTTATTTTATCATACTTTTTCGTTCTGTCAAGTCCCTGGGGCAAGTTTTTCGCAAAGTTAGCCCATACTATCTTTTCCGTCGTTTCAGGGCTAAAACGGATGCTTTTTCCCGTCTCCGGTTGATTCCAATTCTCGTTTCAGTTTTGCAACACGTTTCAGTTTTGCATCGATCGACTGCCCGAAGGAGCCTCCTAAGGTTCCCCGTTTTTTAGAAAATGATACTGTCCGCTGCTTTGATTTTCCAGTTTTCCAAGCGATCTCCGGAAACGCAACGGGGCAAACCAACTTTTTTCGCGGAAATTCCGCGAATTTTTTTGTTTTTCTTTTTGTTTGGCACGGAAATTGCTTGTATAGTAAGGCGACAACCCCCACCGCACAAAACACAGAACAAGACAGACAGAACGAGAAGGAGGTCATTCGGATGACTTGGAGAACCTGGTACAAAGAGCATCTCTTCACCCCTGCGCAGGCCGTGCAGCAGATCAAGTCCGGCCAGCGGGTGGTGGTCGCCCACGCCTGCGGCGAGCCGTCCATCATTCTGGACGCCCTGGTCGCCCACGCCGCCCAGTATGAAAACGTGGAGATCATCCACATGGTCGCCATGGGCAAGGCAGCCTACTGCCAGCCCCAGTATGACAAAAACTTCCACCACAACGCCTTCTTCCTGGGCGGCTCCACCCGTGCCGCCGCCGCCGAGGGCCGCGTGGATTTCACCCCGGTGTATTTTTCCGAAATTCCCAGCCTCCTACGGGAGGACCTGCGGCCCAACGTGACCCTGCTCCAGTGCTCTCCCCCCGATGCCCACGGCTATGTGAGCCTGGGCGTTTCCGTGGACTACACCAAGCCCGCCGCCGAGGCCTCTGACCTGGTCATCGCCCAGGTCAATCAAAATATGCCCCGCACCCTGGGCGACAGCTTCCTGCACGTCACCCAGATCGGCTGCCTGGTCGAGGCCGACACCCCCGTCATTGAGCTGGCTCCCCCCAAGATCGGCGACGTGGAGCGGGCCATCGGTGAGAACGTCGCCAGCCTGGTGCGGGACGGCGATACCCTTCAGCTGGGCATCGGCGCCATTCCCGACGCCGTGCTGCTGTTCCTGAAAGAGAAGAACGACCTGGGCATCCACACCGAAATGTTCTCCGACGGTGTCGTGGAGCTGGTCGAGGCCGGCGTTATCACCAACAAGGCCAAGACCCTGCACCGGGGCCAGAGTATAGCCACTTTCCTGATGGGCACCCGCCGCCTGTATGACTACGTGAACAACAACCCCGCCGTGGCCATGTACCCCGTGGATTACGTCAACGATCCCTACGTCATCGGTCAGAACGACAATTTAGTCTCCATCAACTCCTGCGTGCAGGTGGATATCATGGGACAGGTCGTCTCCACCTCCGCCGGTCTGCGGCAGATCTCCGGTGTGGGCGGGCAGGTGGACTTCGTCCGGGGCGCAAACCTCTCCAAAGGCGGCCGGGCCATCATGGCCATGCCCTCCACCACCGGCAAGGGCAAGATCTCCAAGATCGTCCCCTTCCTGGACCAGGGCTCCGCCGTCACCACCACCCGGAACGAAGTCAACTATGTCATCACGGAATACGGCATCGCCAAGCTCAAGGGCAAGAGCCTGCGCCAGCGGGCCGAAGCGCTCATCCGCATCGCCCACCCCGACTTCCGGGACGAGCTGACCGCCGAGTTCCGCCGCCGCTATCCCAGAGACTATTAAGCACGCCCCGAACACCACGAAAGGAAGGACCCCTCTATGACGCAGTTTTCCGTACACCCCACCATCCAGCTCTGCGACACCTGTCAGGAGCTGGCAAACACCTATGACCTGGGTCCCCAGGACCTGCTCTTCACCAACGACTTTCTGTTCGACCCCTACTTTGCCCCCCTGGACCTGAAGTGTCCTGTGCTCTTCCAGGAGAAGTATGGCCTGGGCGAGCCGACCGATGAGATGGTCGAGGCCATTTATCGGGACATGCCCAAGGACATCACCCGCATCGTCGCCGTGGGCGGCGGCACCGTGCTGGACGTGGCAAAAATTCTGTCCCTCCGGCACGTCTCCCCCATCCTGGACCTGTATGACGGCAAGCTGCCCGTCGAGAAGGGCAAGGAGCTGATCTTAGTGCCCACCACCTGCGGCACCGGCACCGAGGTCACGAACATCTCCATCCTGGCCCTGGTCTCTCGCCGGACCAAGAAGGGCCTGGCCAACGACGCCATGTATGCCGACCAGGCCGTGCTGATCCCGGAGCTGCTGGGGGGCCTGCCCTTCCGGTTCTTTGTCACCAGCTCCATCGATGCGCTGATCCACGCCATCGAGTCCAGCCTCTCCCCCAAGGCAAACCCCATCACCAAGCTCTTTGGCTACCGGGCCATTGAGATGATCTTAAAAGGCTACCAGGCCATCCAGAAGGACGGCCCCGACGCCCGTCTGCCCCTGCTGGGCGACTTCCTGCTGGCCAGCAACTTCGCCGGCATCGCCTTCGGAAACGCCGGCTGTGCCGCCGTCCACGCCCTGGCCTACCCTCTGGGCGCTGTCTATCACGTCCCCCACGGCGAGTCCAACTATGCCGTCTTCACCGGCGTGATGAACCAGTACATGCGCCTCAAGACCGACGGAGCCATTGCCGAGCTGAACCAATTCATGGCCAACATCCTGGGCTGCGAGGTGGCCAACCTCTACACCGCTCTGGAGGACCTGCTGGGCTGCCTGATCCCCAAAAAATCCCTGCGGGAATACGGCATGACCGAGGCCGAGATCGAAGCCTTCGCCGACTCCGTGGTGGAGAACCAGCAGCGTCTGCTGGCCAACAACTTCGTCCCTCTGACCCGTGACCAGATCCGCGATATCTATCGCGCTGTCTACTAATTTTTCACACCTGCCAACAAAACACGACAATTTTTATTGAGAAAGGAACTGATTCTTATGCTGCGCACTGCTCTTCCTCAGATCGTCACCGGTACCCTGCCCGGCCCCAAGGCCAAGGAGATCATCGACCGCCGCGCCGCCGCCGTCCCCGGCGCCATCCGCTGTGCTTACCCCGTCGCCATTGAAAGAGGCGAGGGCGCCATGATCCAGGACGTGGACGGCAACATCCTCATGGACTGGATCGGCGGCGTGGGCGTGCTGAACATCGGCTTCTCCCACCCGGAGATCATCGAGGCCGTCAAGGCCCAGGCCGACAAGTACTTCCACGGCATGTTCAACATCGTCACCCACGAGGGGTACGTGGCGCTGGCCGAGAAGCTGGCCCAGATCGTCCCCGTGCAGGGCGAGCGCAAGAAGGTCTTCTTCGCCAACTCCGGTGCCGAGGCCGACGAGAACGCCGTCAAGATCGCCAAGGCTTACACCGGCCGCCCCAACATCATCGTCTTCTCCGGTGCCTTCCACGGCCGCACCATGCTGACCATGACCATGACCGCCAAGAAGGCCTACACCACCGGCATGGGTCCGCTGGTGAACGGCGTCTTCCGCGCCCACTTCCCCGACCTGTACCGCGGCAAGGGCACCGAGGCGGAGATCATCCAGAACGCCCTGACCAGCGTCGAGGACCTGTTCGAGGACGCTTGCCCCGCCGATACCGTGGCGGCCATCATCCTGGAGCCTTTGCAGGGCGAGGGCGGTTTCATCCCCGCGCCCATCGAGTTTGTGAAGGGCCTGCGCAAGATCTGTGACGACCACGGCATCCTGCTCATCGCCGATGAGGTGCAGAGCGGCTTCTGCCGGACCGGCCAGATGTTCGCCTCCCAGTATTGGCAGGACGCCGGCTGCGCCCCCGACATCCTGGCGACCGCCAAGTCCATCGCCGCCGGTCTGCCCATCAGCGCCATCATCGCCCGCAGCGAGATCATGGACGCCGTGCCCGCCGGCACCATCGGCGGCACCTTCTGCGGCAACCCCCTGGCCTGCGCCGCCGCGCTCAAGACCATCGAGATCATGGAGCGCGACGACCTGGCCGCCCGTTCCCGCCAGATTGGCGAGAAGGTCATGGCCCGCGCCCGCCAGTGGCAGAAGAAGTATCCCGTCGTCGGCAACGTCCGCGGCCTGGGTGCCATGGTCGGCATCGAGTTCGTCGAGAACCAGGAGACCAAAAAGCCCAACAAGACCATCGTCCCCGCCATGGTCCAGGACTGCGTCCAGCGCGGCCTGATGATCGAGCCGGCCGGCCGCTGGAATCAGGTCATCCGCTTCCTGGCTCCCCTGGTCATCACCGAGGAGCAGCTGGCGTGGGGTCTGGACGCAATGGAGGCCTCCATCCTGGCCTGCATGGACAAGTAAACAGGAGCAGCAGCCCCTACCGATCACAAATCAAACACGGGGCTGGGTGCTTCTCGGCCTCAGCCCCGAACAATTTCTCAGGCTGCCCAACCAGCCTGGGAAAGAGACTCAAAAGAGGTGAGGTAATATGAGTAACACACCCCAAACCAAAAAAGGACTCGGCACCTTCGACTTTTTCTGCGTCGGCTTCGGTGCCATTGTCGGTGTCGGCTGGGCCGTCTCCCTGAACAAGTGGATGGCCAGCGCCGGCGGCCCCGTTCCCGCTGCCCTGGGCTATCTGATCACACTGGTCTTGATGGTCCCCGTGGGACTATGTTTCGCCGAATTGGTCCCCATGCTCCCCGTGGCAGGCGGCACGACCGCATTCACCTACCGGGCGTTTGGTGAGAAAGCCTCCTATGTGGCAGGCTGGCTCACGCTGGGCGCGTTCCTTACCCTCATGCCCTGGGAAGCCATCTACGTGGTAGACATCGCTTCCATCCTCTTCCCCGCCCTGAAGGCAGGCGCACCTCTGTATGTTTTGGCTGGCTCGGATATTTATTTGGGTCACATCGTCGTGGGGACCATCATTGCGCTGTTCTTTTTCTACATTAACTACAAGGGGGCCGACCTGGCTGCCGGCTTGCAGAAAGTGCTGTGCATTTTCCTCATCGGCGTGGGTGTGCTGTCCATGGTCTGCGGCCTCGTGAAGTTTGACGTCAACAACCTGATGCCCGTCTACGAAAACATCGGCACCAGCGCCCACAACAGCATGTTCGGCGGTATGTTTGCCATTCTGGCCACCTCTCCCTTCTTCCTGTGTGGCTTTGAGAACATCCCCCAGGCCGTGGAAGACGCGGGCGGCTCCCACAAAAAGGTCGGTTTCACCGTCCTGCTGTCCATCATCATGGCCTGTCTGTTCTACGCCCTGCTGCTGTTCTGCATCGGCGCTGCCTGGCCCTGGCAGGACTTCTATCTGAACACCGAGTCCCCCGCCGCCGCCAACGTCTTTGCGAAGATCTTTGCCGGCAGCGCCATGGGCAACGTCATGTACATCCTGCTCTGCGCCGGTGCCCTGTGCGGCCTGCTGACCACCTGGAACAGCTTCTTCATGGGCACAGCCAACCTGATGATGGCTCTGGCCCGGACGCACATGCTGCCCTTTGCGCTCTCCAAGCGCTCGGCCAAGACCGGCACCCCCGTGAACGCGCTGATCGTCTGCCTGGTGGCCTCCATCGTCGGCCCCTTCCTGGGTCTGGGGCTGATCGACCCGCTGACGACCTTCAGCGCCGCGGCCTACGTCGTCTCCTGGGGCCTGGCTGCCTTCTGCCTGATTAAGCTGCGGAAAACCGAGCCGAATCTGCCCCGGCCCTATAAGATCCCCGGCAGCCTGCCCATGGCCTGGTTCGCCGCTCTGTCGATGGTCGCCATCCTGATCATGATGTTCATCCCCGGCACCCCGGCTTACATCGGCGGCATGGCCGTGAAGATGTTCCTGGCCTGGTGCGTGGTGGGCGTGGCCATGTTCCTGGCCACCGCGCCCAGCCGCAACCAAAAGTCGCCGGAGGAGCGCTACAACAACCTGTTTGCCAACGCGGCCCAGCATCATCAGAAAGACCTGATGATGGACTAAGGCCAAACGAAAAAGAAGCTGTACACCGAGCAGTTCAGTTTGCTTGGTGTACAGCTTCTTTATGATCCTCTTTTTCTTCTTCGTTTCACTCCGCCAAGCTCTGCACCGATCCCTGGCGGCAGTCCATCGAGACCTTCATGCCGTCGTGCAGGGTCCGGGTCGCCCCGATGGCACCCACGATGACGGCCTTGTTCAGGCTCAAGCCGACCACGGCGGCGTGGCTACCCAGGCCGTTCTCCTCGGTGATGACGCCGACGGCCTGGCGAATATAGGGCAGCATCTCGTTGTTCGTGTGGGGCACGACCAGGATCATGCCGGGGTGGAACTTATGTCTCACATCCTCTAACGTGCGGCAGACACACAAGACACCCTTCACGTTCTCGTCTCCGACCCCGGCACCGTTGATGAGGCTGCTGCCGACCAGGTGGACCTTGATCATGTTGGTGGTCCCGGCGATGCCCGCAGGAACGCCAGCGGTGACCACGGCGATCTCCCCGTCGTGGATGAGTCCCGCCTTCTGCGCGGCGGAAACGGCCCCCTCGATCATCTCGTCGGTGCTCTGGACGTAGTCCATGATGATGGGCTTCACGCCCCAGGTGAGGGACAGCTGGCGCTGCACCGGCTCGTCCATGACGCAGGCGACGATGGGCGTCTCCGGGCGGAAGCGGCTGATGAGCCGGGGGGTGGCCCCGCTCTTGGTGACGGTGATGATGGCGGAGGCGTTCGTGTCCGTGGCGGTGGTGCAGGCAGCGTGGGCGGTGGCGCCGCCGATGCCCAGGCGGATGTCCGGGGTCATGTTCCGCATCCGGCCAAAGTAGTTGATGTCCGCCTCGGTCCGCTCGGCAATGGCAGCCATGGTCTGGACGGCCTCCACAGGATACTTGCCCGCCGCCGTCTCACCGGAGAGCATGATGGCAGAGGTACCGTCATACACGGCGTTGGCCACGTCGGTGATCTCGGCACGGGTGGGCCGGGGGTTCGTGATCATGCTGTCGAGCATCTGGGTGGCCGTGATGACATGCTTGCCGTAGCCCAGGGTGTAGGCGATGATGTCCTTCTGGATGACGGGGATCTCGGTAAAGTCGATCTCCACGCCCATGTCGCCGCGGGCGATCATCACGCCGTCGGCCACGGCCAGGATCTCATCGACGTTGTTCACGCCCTCCTGGTTCTCCAGCTTGGCGATGATGCGCATGTCGGAGTGGTGCTCGTCCAGCAGGCGGCGGATCTCCATCACGTCCTGCGCGCTGCGGCAGAAGGACGCCGCCACAAAGTCAAAGCCCTCTTGGATGCCAAAGAGCAGGTCCTCCCGGTCCTGGGCGCTCATGTAGGGCATGGACAGATGCACACCGGGGACGTTCACGCCCTTCCGGTCCTTGATGGGTCCGCCGTTCTGCACCAGGCAGGTGATGTCCGTCTCCGTCCGCTCCAGCACCTTCATGCTGATGAGGCCATCGTCCAGCATGATCTGGCTGCCGGGGTGCACATCCTGGGCCAGGTTCTTGTAGCTCACGGAGCAGATATCCTTCGTGCCGGTGACCTCGCGGGCGGTGAGGGTGAACTTCTGCCCGGCCTCCAGCATGACCTTGCCCTCGGCAAAGGTCTTCAGGCGAATTTCCGGGCCTTTTGTATCTAACAGGGCAGCCACGGGGAGATTTTTCTCCTTCCGCAGCTTTTTCAGCAGCTCCAACCGCACCTTATGCTCGGCGTGGGTACCGTGGGAAAAATTGAAGCGGGCCACGTCCATGCCGCTGTCCATCATGGCTTCCAAAATCTTGGGGTCGTCGGTAGACGGGCCTAAGGTACAGATGATCTTTGTCTTTCTCATAAGGCAGCACCTCCAACTTGGCTGTCGTGTGTCATCAGTTCATGGATCCTTCGTACCCGTCTATTCTACACCTGCCGGCAGGAAAAGGCAATCATGACCTTCTGTCAGCGTTTGCGGGGATTCAAGGCTTTTCGTAACCCCTCCCCCACCAGCAGCAGAGCCAGGGCCGTGCCCACGATGCACAGCCCCGGCGGGACCCAGGCCCAGGGCCGGGTGGTCAGCGTGACCAGCTCCATGGCGTTCTGGGTCAGGTTGCCCCAGGAGGCTTGGGGCGTGCGCAGGCCCACACCCAGAAAGCTCAGGCTGGATTCCGACAGAATGGCCCGCACCACCTTCAGCGGCAGCGCCGCCCACACCGGGGCGATGACGTTGGGCAGAAGCGTCCGGAACAAGATCGCCCGGTCCGTCGCGCCCAGGGCGCGAGAGGCCTCTACATAGCCGGTCTGTTTGGTCGATAAGGTCCCGCTGTAAACAAGCCGCGCCACCGAGGCCCAGCCCAAGCCGCCGATGACCCAGATGATGTTCCACACCGAGGGACCCAGCAGGGACACCATGGCCAGCACCAAAATAATACTGGGGAACGACTGAAACGTATCGCAGGCCCGCATGATCCAGTATTCCCAGGCCCCGCCCTTATATCCCGCCAGCAGCCCCAGGGGGACACCCAGGACCACGCCCAGGGCGGCAGAGGCAAAGCCTACCAGGAGCGATGTCCGCCCGCCATATAACAGGCGGGCAAACAGATCCCGCCCCACGTCGTCCGTCCCCAGCCAGTGCTGGGCGCTGGGTGCGGCCCAGAACCCGGCGCTCCGGTCGGTCAAATTGGGGTCCTGGCCCAGAAAAAGGGGCAGAAAGAGCACCAGGGCGATCTCCACCAGCAGAAACACGGCGGCCACTGCCGCCCGGCGGTCGGACCAGAAGGCCCGCCACACGGCATAAGAGCGTCTCACCGGGCCTCACCTCCCCACCCGACGCCGGGGTCAGCCAGGCGATAGACAAGGTCCATTAAAATGCCTGTCGCCAGCACCGTCAGAGCGATCACGACGGTAAGGCCCATAATGACCGTATAATCCCGGCTGGACACGGAGGTAAAGAGCAGGCTCCCCATCCCCGGCCAGCCGAAGATGCGCTCGACGATGAGGGAGCCGCCGATGATATGGGGGATGTGGTTGAGGATCGTCGTCACCACCGGCAGCAGGGCCGTCCGGAATCCATGCTTCCAGACGACCGCCCACTCCGGCAGGCCCTTGGCGCGGGCGGTGCGGATGTAGTCCTCCCCCAGCACCTCCCCGCAGGCGGAGGCCGTCTGACGGACGAGGTTGCCCAGGCTGCTCAGGCAGACCACCCCCGCAGGCAGGATCAGATGCAGCAGCAGATCTCCCACGCTTCCCCCGCCGCCGGCGGAGTACATCCCCGCCGCCGGGAGCCAGCCCAGCACCACGGAGAAGAGAAAGATCGCCAGCACACACAGGAAAAAGCCGGGGGCGCTGAAGCTCAGCAAGGTCAGTCCCCCCGCCAGCTTTCCCCAGCCGGACTTGGGCTTCCAGGCCGCCATGACACCCAGGGGGATGCCAAGGAGAATGGCTGCCGCCACCCCCGTCCCCGTCAGGATGAGGGACGGCACCACCCGCTGGGCGATCATGGTGACAACGGGCTGGCCCGTGCGGTAGGAGAGCCCCAGGTCGCCCTGTACCAGCGATTTGAGCCACAGGACATAGCGCAGAGGCAGGGGCTTGTCCAAACCAAGATTAGCCTCCAGCGCAGCCCGAACGGCTGCGCTGGAGGCTTCTCCCCCCCCCGCCGCATCAGCGATGGTGGCGGGGGCCATGTTGATCAAAAAGAAGACGAAAAGGGTGATCCCGAAAAACACCGGGAGAGCGCCCAGAATACGTTTGCAAGTGTAGTGTAACAAAAGAACTTCCTCCTGCACTTCCGGCCTTTCGGCACAGGCCGCCGGAACCGGCGGTCCTTACGGAGGTCAAATCACTGGGGTAGAAAATGAAACTTGCGGACTTACTGCGCCTTGACCCACTCCCACACGTTCTCATTGCAGGAGGAGGAAGCGGCGTAGTCGATGCCGGTAACGGTCTTGGAGTGGACGTGGAGGGCGTTGCTGAACCACAGGGGGATGAAGGGCATCTCCTCGGTCAGATAGGCCTCAAACTCGTCCACCAGGGCGATGCGGTTGGTCTCGTCCGTCTCCTCGTTCACGGCGGAGAGCATCTCCGTGTAAGGAGCCAGATCGGGCACGTGGAAGATGTTGTTCTCCTCGGTGAACCGGCTGGCGGTGAACCACAGGGGCAGAGTGGTGGGCGTGTGGCTGGCCAGGCCCATGTCATAGGTACCGTCGCTCATGCCGGCGAACATGGTAGCGGAGTCCACCGTCTCGATCTCCACTTTGATGCCTACGGCCTCCAGGTCCTGCTGGACCAGCGCCGCGAGGCTGGCCCGCTGGCTGGTGCAGGCCAGGGAGAAGGTCTTGCCGTCGTAGCCGCTCTTGGCCACCAGCGCCTCGGCCCCGGCGGGGTCATAGGTGCCGGTGACGGCGGGAGAGGAATAGGGCGTGTCCGGCAGAATGCTGGAGCCGGTCACCGTACCGCGGGTGCCGGCGCTCTGCTGGCAGAGCAGCTCCTTGTCCAAGGCCTTGTTGATGGCCTGGCGCAGGTCCACGCTGTCGATGGTGGCGCAGTTGAGCATCAGCTCATAGAAGTTCGTGGGGGTGGTCCCCTCTTCCACGGTGAAGCCCGCCTGTTCGGCCACGGTCTTGTTCTCCTCGGAGACGTTGCCGCCAAAAGCGTAGTAATCCAGATCGCCGGAGATGAGGGCGGTGAGCAGATTGCTCTTGTCCATCACGGTGATGGTCAAGGTATCGAAGCCGGGGGCGCCCAGCTGATAGTCCTTATTGGCCTCCAGCACCAGATTGCTGCCGGAGACCTCGGAGACGAACTTGCAGGGGCCGGAGCCAATGGGCTTGCGCCAGAAATCGCTCTCCACCACCTGGTCGGCGGGGATGTCCTTCAGCAGGTAGGTGGGCAGGACGTAGATGTCCCGGTTCTTGTCCACCAGGAATTCCTCCGGGATGGTGGGCTGCTTGAAGCTCAGCTTCAGCGTGTAGTCGTCCACGGCCTCCACACCCAGGGTCTCCCCGGCCACAGCTGCGCCGGTGTCGTCCGTGCCGGTCAGGCAGGACAGGGCCGTCTTGCCCAGGATCTCGCAGGCAGGGTCGGTGATGAGCTGGAAGGTCTCCACCCAATGCTGGGCGGTGACGGGGGTGCCGTCGTGGAAGGCGGCTTTTTGGTTCAGGGTGAACACGATGGCGTGGCCGTCCTCGGTGCTCTCCCATTTCTCCGCCGCCCTGGGCAGGCAGGTGCCGTCAGGCTGAACGTAGGCCAGGCGATCATAGATCTTGTCGTAAATGATGCGGGAATAGTTGCTGCCGGATACGCTGTAATAGGGCATCAGGGAGTCCCAGGGGTTGGACAGGCCATAGTTGACGTTCACGCCCTCCGCCGTCTGCTGGGGCTGGTCACTGGTCTGCGTCTCGTCGCCGGTGGGCTGGGAACCGCAGCCGGACAGGACCAGGCTGCACAGCAGCACGGCGGCCAGGGCCAGGGCCGCCAGGCGGCCAAACACACTTCTCTTTTTCTCCACGGAAATTTAATCCTCCTCGTCGCCGTTTAAGCTTTCATATTCGTCGTAGTCGTCCGCCGCATCCAGCTGGGAGCTGAGCATCATCTGCTCAAAGTGGGCGTCCAGCTGCTTGGCAAACTCCTGGGCTGCGTTGTAGCCCATGCGCTTGTGGCGGTTGTTCATGGCCGCCACCTCCACGATGATGGCCAGGTTCCGGCCGGGCTTGATGGGAATGGTGATGGCCGGGATCTTCATGTCCAAGATCGTCGTGAACTCTTCGTTGGTCCCCAGGCGGTCGTAAAAGACCTGGTCGTTCCACTGCTCCAAATTGACCACCAGGTTGATGTCCTGGTCCTCACGGACGGCGGACATGCCGAAGAGCTGCTGAATGTCCACCACGCCGATGCCGCGCAGCTCGATGTAGTGCCGGATCAGCTCCGGGGCCGAGCCGATGAGGCGGGTGCCGATGTGGCGGATCTCCACCGCGTCGTCGGCGACCAGCCGGTGGCCGCGCTTGACCAGCTCCACAGCCGTCTCGCTCTTACCCACGCCGGAGTCGCCCATGAGCAGCACGCCCTCGCCGTACACGTCCACCAGCACGCCGTGCCGGGTGATCCGGGGGGAGAGGCGGGCCTTGAGCCAGTCGGTGAAGTTGGGGATGAAGATGGAAGTATCCTCCTTGCTGCCCAGGATCGTCCGCTTGTGCTTGATGGCCATTTCCATAAGTTCCGGGAAAGGCTCTAAGCTCCGGGTGAGGATCAGGGCGGGGATGGGCTTTTCAAAGAATGCGTCGAAGCATTTCCGCCGCTCCTCCGAGCTTTGGTTGCTCAGGTAAGTCCACTCCACCTTGCCGATGACCTGGATGCGGTCCGGGGCGAAGTAGTCGAAAAAGCCGAGGATCTGCAAGGCGGGGCGGTTGATGTCGTCGGCGCGGATGAGACACCGATCGTAGTTTTTCCCCTCGTTGAGCACTTTCAGCTCAAAGCGTTCGACCAGCTTGGTCAGTTTGATTGACGACTGAGATGCCATAATACCTCCTCTTCCATCGTCCGGAGCCAAAAGGGCGCCGGTTTTGTTGTTTCTGGTTGAAATATGGATACAGTATACCATAGCCCACACCGATGGGCAAGAAAAAAGCACAGGCATAAGCCTGTGCTTTTTTGTCTTAGCTGGATCAAACAGCGCGGGTAACTTTGCCCGAACGGAGGCAATGAGTGCACACATAGACGTGCTTCGGGGTGCCGTTGACGATCGCCTTCACGCGCTTCACGTTGGGCTTCCAGGGACGATTGGAGCGGCGGTGGGAGTGGGACACCTGAATGCCGAACACGACGCCCTTGTCACAAAATTCACATTTAGCCATTCGCTTGAACCTCCTCGCTGGTTTATGACTCCACTGAGCGGGGCAAGCCCCGGCCGGTGTGTTATTACTTAAAAAGCATCGGTTAGTATCATAGCAGAAACAGGCCAAAATTGCAAGGCCTATTTCGCAGATTTCTCAAAAAAGTGCAATTTAGAACCAAGTTTCCTCGATCTCATGGCGTTTTTCCCGACGCATGAGGGAGAGCAGGACCTCTTTGGGGTCCCGGTCCCGGTACAGGACATCGTAGGCGGCCAGGGTGATGGGCATTTCCACGCCCACTTGAGCCGCCAGCTCCCTGGCGGAGTCCACGGCGTAATAGCCCTCGACCACAGCCCCGATCTTCTGGATCGCCTCCTGGACAGGGGTGCCCTGACCAATTAAAATGCCCGCCCGGTAGTTCCGGGAGTTCATGGAGGTGCAGGTGACGATCAGGTCCCCCATGCCCGCCAGACCCGCAAACGTGTCTTTCCGGGCGCCCAGGGCGGTGCCCAGGCGGGCCGTCTCGGCCAGGCCTCTCGTCATCAGCATGGCCTTGGTGTTGTCCCCCAGGCCCATGCCGGTGCAGCAGCCGGTGCAGAGGGCCATGACGTTTTTCAGGGCTGCGCCCAGCTCCACGCCGATGACATCACTGCTGCTGTACACCCGGAAATGGTCGTTGATGAACAGATCCTGGACCACCTCCGCCGCCGTTTGGTCCGGGCAGGCAGAGACCACCGCCGTGGGGACCTGCCGGGCCACTTCCTCCGCGTGGGAGGGGCCGGAGAGGACCACCACAGGCCATTTGTCCTCGGTGACTTCCCGGATGATCTGGGTCATGCGCAGAGAGGTCCCCTTCTCGATGCCCTTGGAAACGGACACCAGGATGGCATCGGGAGCGAGCAGGTCCTTCACCTGCCCGGCGGTCGACCGCACGCCGAAGGAAGGCGTGGCCATGACCACCACCGCGCAGCCCGTCACACAGGCCAGGTCAGAGGTGTAGGTGAGGCCCTGGGGCAGCTTCACCCCCGGCAGCAGGGGGTTCTCCCCCGTCTCGGCCAGGTGGCGGGACTCCTCCGCCTGATAGGACCACAGCGTCACGTCATGGCCGTTTTCCACCAGCAGCATGGCCAGGGCCGTGCCCCAGCCGCCGCTGCCCAACACAGCAACTTTCATCTTCTGTTACCTCGCTTTTGCATTAGCCCGCCGCCTTGCGGTGGAAGCTGAATTTCGATTCTGTGCCTGAGATCAGACGGGCGATGTTGCTCCGGTGCTTCCAGAGGATCAGCCCGCCCATGATGCAGATGAGTACCAGCAGCACCCAGTCGCGATAGACGAACCAGGTGACGATGGGCAGGTCGATGCCCGTGGAGCTGGAGCCCAGGGAGACGTAGCGGGTCAGCAGGAAGAGCAGGATGAACCCGCCCCAGCCGACCAGCGCCACCCGCCAGTCGATCATAATGATGATGGTGCCGCCAGAGAGGATCCCCTTGCCGCCCTTAAACTGGAACATACAGGGGAACATGTGGCCCAGCAGGCAGAATAGGCCGCACCAGTAATCCGAGTAGGCCTGCTCCGGGGAGTTCATCAGCATCGCCAGGGCAGGCAGATGCCCCACCAGCAGCCAGCGGCCGATGAGCAGGGCCACCACGGCCTTGAGCACATCCGTTAAAATCACCACGAAGGTCAGAGGCCCGCCGAAGGTCCGGTAAAAATTCGTCAGGCCCGCGTTGCCGCTGCCGTGGGTGCGCACGTCGTCCCGCAGGATATACTTCGAGACGATCACGGCCCCGTTAAAGCAGCCGCAGAAGTAAGCGATGACCGCCGCGGCGATCACGCGTATCCAAACTGCATCCATGTCCTCGTCAGTCCTCCTTGTCCCCTCTTTGGCGGATGGTCAGGCGAATGGGGGTGCCCTCCAGGCCAAAGGTGCTGCGGATCTGGTTCTCCAGATAGCGCTGATAGGAGAAGTGGAAGAGCTTCGCGTCGTTGCAGAAGCAGACAAAGTGCGGGGGCCGGGTGCCGGCCTGGGTCATATAATAAATTTTCAGGCGGCGCCCCTTGTCCGTGGGGGGCTGCACGCGGGCCGTCGCGTCGGCCAGCAGGCTGTTAAGCATGCCGGTGGTGATGCGCATGGCGGCCTGGTCGTCCACATACTTGATGAGCTGGAACAGCCGCCCCACCCGCTGGCCGGTCAGGGCCGAGATAAACAGGATGGGGGCGTAGGTCATGTAAGAAAGGTCCCGGCGGATGTCCTCGCGCATCCGGTCCATGGTCTTTCCGTCCTTCTCCACGGCGTCCCACTTGTTCACGACAATGATGCAGGCCTTGCCGGAGTCGTGGGCCATGCCCGCGACCTTGGTGTCCTGCTCCGTCACGCCCTCGTTGGCGTCGATCATAATGAGACACACGTCGGAGCGCTCGATGGCCATGGCCGCCCGCAGAACGGAAAATTTCTCGATCTGGTCATTGACCTTGGACTTTTTCCGCATCCCGGCCGTGTCGATGAAGAGGAACTTGCCGCTCTCATTTTCAAAGTAACTGTCCACCGCGTCGCGGGTGGTGCCGGCCATGTTGGAGACGATGACCCGCTCCTCCCCCAAAATGCGGTTGATGAGGGAGGACTTGCCCACGTTGGGCTTGCCGATGACGGCAACTTTCATGATGTCGCTCTCCTCTTCCTCTTCCTCCTCCGGGGGGAAGTAGTCAAAGCAGGCGTCCAGCAGGTCGCCGGTGCCGTGGCCGTGGACGGCAGAGACGGCGATGGGGTCGCCCAGACCTAAGTTATAGAACTCATAGATATCCGGGTTGGTCATGCCCACCTGGTCCATCTTGTTCACCGCCAGAATGACCGGCTTCCGGGAGCGCAGGAGCATGTTGGCCACGTCCTGGTCCGAAGCCGTGAGGCCCGTCTTGATGTCGCACAGGAAGACGATAACCGTAGCGTTCTGGATGGCGATCTCCGCCTGCTTACGCATGAAGGAGAGGATCTCAGTGGTGGTGCCCGGCTCGATGCCGCCGGTGTCTACGATGTCGAAGGTGCGGCCCCGCCACTCGCACTCGGCGTACAGCCGGTCGCGGGTGACGCCGGGGGTGTCCTCCACGATGGACAGGCGGCGGCCCACCAATTTGTTAAACAGCATGGATTTGCCCACATTGGGGCGGCCCACAATGGCTACCAAGGGTTTTGCCATAGGAGTTCCCTCCTTTTCTAAAATGGAATCAAAAATCAAACAACGAACAATAGCAGGGCGTTACACCCCAAAAATGGCCTCAAAGAGGTCGAACCCATCCTGATTCACCGGGATCACCGGCACACCCAGGCCCTGGGACAGTTCTTCCAGGGTCATATCGTCCAGGAAGACCGTCTCCCCGTGGCGCAGGGTGTTCTGGGGCAGCAGGACGCGGGTGCCCAGGTCCCGGCCCTTGAGCTGGGCCAGCAGGTCCTGGCCGGTCAGCAGGCCCGCCACGGTGATGGTCTCTCCAAAAAAGCGATTCACGATGGGATACATCTGATAGGTCAATTTAGTATGACATTTTGCGGCCGCTCTGTCAATGATTTCTCGCAGGAAGGGCGCCGCCGCCACGCCGGTGGCGATGGAAAACGGCTCCACGGGAATGTTCTCCGGGGCGCCCAGGGTCGCGCCGTGCAGCTCCACGGCCAGCAGGCGGAGCATCCCCACGCCGTTTTCCAGCTGGGTGTACTCCTCATAAAATGCATCCGCAGGAAGGTCTAAGCCCGCCTGAAGATAAAACTCATCCGAGCACCAGAACATCCGGCTGCCCAGCCGCTCTACGCACCGGTCCCCAAAGGCCTCTACCTGGGCCACGACGTTCCGGGCCTCGTCCTGGTGGTAGGGGCGCAGAGGGTATAACCCCTCCCGGTACCGGGTCAGGCCCACGGGGACGATGGAGACGCTCTTTACTTGGGGATACAGCGCCGCCAGCTCCTCCATGCTCTTTTGCAGGACCGGCCCATCGTTCAGGCCGGGGCAGGAAACGATCTGGGCGTTCATCACGATCCCCGCCTGGGCAAATTTCTGCATGATCTCCAGGCACTCGCCGCCTCTTCGGTGGTTCCCCAGCAGCTCCCGCCGGATCTCCGGGTCCGTGGCGTGGACGGAGATGTTGATGGGTGAGATATGCAGGTCACAGATGCGCTGGATCTCCCGCTTGCTCAAATTCGTCAGGGTAATATAGTTGCCCATGAGGAAGGACAGGCGGGCGTCATCGTCCTTAAAATATAAGGTATCCCGCATCCCCTTGGGCATCTGATCCACGAAGCAGAAGACGCACTTGTTGGCGCAGGAACGGGCCCGGTCCATGAGATACGTCTCAAATTCCAGCCCAAGGTCCTGGCCCACGTCCTTGTCCAGAAAGACTTTACGCTCCTGGTCTCCCTCCCGCAGGGTGAGGACCAGGTCAGGGTCGTAGGAATAAAATTTGTAGTCCAGCACGTCGATGATGGGGTGGCCGTTGATAGCGGCCAAGGTCTCCCCGGGGCGAACGCCGGCCCGGTGGGCGGGGCTGCCGGGGGCCACGGTCTGGATCTTGGTACGGGACATCCGGTCCCCTCCTTTCCTGTGGGCAGGTTCTACGCAAAAAAAGAAGAGGGGCTTCCCCCTCTTTCTTTTTCCCTATTAGTTCTCCTGCTGCACCTGGCCGAACACCTTGCCGTCATAGGTCATGCAGGCCTTGCACAGCCGGTGGGGCAGCCGATACGCGCCGCACTTGGGGCAGGTCGTGACAGCGGGAGCTGCCAGCTTCCAGTTGGCACGCCGCTTATCCCGTCTCTGCTTAGAGACTTTACTCTTCGGAACCGCCATTTCGAGACACCTCCTTGGTGATGCCCTGTCGGGCAAAGTGGATTGGGTACTACTCAGTTTTTATCAAGTAGCTGCTCGAGAGCGGCCCATCTAGGATCGACCTGTTTCTTGCACCGGCAGGGCTCCCTGTTCAGGTTGACGCCGCAGCCGGGGCAAAGCCCCTTGCAGTCTTCTGAGCACAAGTGTTTTGTATCCATGGCGAGCAGGAAGGCTGTGTAAGCCAGATCGCCCACATCGACCTCGCCGTTTTCCAGGAGAACGATGTCCTCGTCTTCCTCCCCCTCCAGCGTTTCCGCCAGCAGGGCGCTCAGGCCGACGACTTTTTCCCGCTGAAACGGCTCCATACACCGGTCGCAGGTATAGTCCAGAAGGGATCTCGCTTCTCCCTCCAGCACGAGCACATCCGCCACGTTTTTCACGCGCCCCTGGACCTGGACAGGCCGGGGGATGGGATGCTCCCCGAAGAATTCCTCCTGGCTCAGATCCAGCTGGAATGCAAAGGGAAGGCTGGCGCCTGGTACATGAATGATCTCTCGAAGATTCAGTCGCATAGCACACTCCTCACATGGTACAGGGGATATTGTAGCAAAAAAAGAAGCGCTTGTCAAATACTTTCTTCAAATTTTCTGCAAAATATGGTATACTGGTGGACAGCACGCCACAAAATGAGTCTGGGAAGAACGCATTTCCCCTTTGACAGCCGCTAAAATAGTAGGATACACCTCTGCTCCCCCGCCGTCAAGGGGTTGCTTTTATTTTTCTTTGGCATTTTATACAAATTTACGAAAGGTCGTGATCTCATGCGGGAATTTACCGTAGGCCAAAACGACGCCGGGCAGCGGTTGGACCGCTGGCTGGCCAAGACCCTCCCCCTGCTCCCCGCGCCCCTGGCGCAGAAATACATCCGCATCAAGCGGGTGAAGCTCAACGGCAAGGGGGCCAAGCGGGATACCCGCCTGGTGAAGGGCGATCTCTTGCAGCTTTACATCAACGACGAGTTTTTCGACACCCCCACCCCGGAGAATGCGTTTCTCTCCGTCTTCAAGCCTCAGTTGGATATTGTCTACGAGGATGAGAACCTGCTGCTGGTGAACAAGCGCCCCGGCCTGGTCGTCCACCCGGACGAGCAGGAGCGGGTCAACACCCTCATCACCCATATCCAAGCCTACCTATATCAAAAGAAGGAGTGGAGCCCTTACTGGGAAAATTCCTTTGCACCGGCCCTGTGCAACCGCATCGATCGGAACACCGGCGGCATCGTCATTGCCGCCAAGAACGCCGAGACATTACGGGTCATGAACCAGAAGATCCGGGACCGGGAGGTGGAAAAGTCCTACCTCTGCATCGCCTTGGGCACCCTCTCCCCCGCCGAGGGCAAGCTAGAGGGCTTTTTGCTGAAAGACGAAGCCAAGAAACAGGTCTCCGTCCACAAGCGCCCTGTCGAGGGCGGGCGCACCGCCGTGACGCTCTACCGCACGCTGGCGAAAAAGGGCGGGCTCTCCCTGGTGGAGTGCCGCCTCATCACCGGCCGTACCCACCAGATCCGCGCCCAGCTGGCCGCCGCCGGACACCCCCTGCTGGGAGACGGCAAGTATGGCCGGGAGCGGGAGAACAAAAAGTTCGGCCGCTCCGGAGGCCAGGCCCTCTATTCCTATAAGCTAGCGTTCCACTTCACCACAGATGCCGGGTGCCTGAGCAACTTAAACGGCAAGGTCTGGACCGTAGAGCAGGTGGACTTCGTGGACCAGTATTTCCCGGGAATTGTAATCGACTGATTGTAAGAAAAGAGAACATCGAGAAAAAGGAGTGATCCCCCATGCAAAAGCGCACCCTCAGCTTTCTTCTGACCCTTGCCCTGCTCGTCGGCCTCCTCCCCACCGCAGTCTTTGGCCAATGGGCCCAGGCCGCCGCCAGCGACGCCACCGCCCTGCTCCTGCCTGTGGAGCAGCAGACCTCCGTCCCCGCCGGTTACACCGGCATCTACACCGCCGAGGACCTGAAAAACATACGCGATAATATGAGAGGAAAGTACATCCTGATGAATGATGTGGACTTGTCTGGGATAGACTGGGTACCACTGGAAGCCCCCTCCACTGCGATCGCTCCAGACTTCGATGGTATTTTGGACGGCAACGGCTACACCATCCGCAACCTCTCCTGCACCGGTGAATCGAAAGCCGCCCTTTTTGAGAGCAACTCTGGTATCATAAAAAACCTGGCGCTCACCGGTACTGTGACCCTGAACAACACCAGATACCTCAGCGCCTCTGCGGCCGGTCTGTGCAGGGCCAACGACAAAACCATCGAAAACTGTACCGTCGCCGCAACGATCACAAACGCCGGTTCCACCTATACGACCCAAGTGGCTGGCATCTCCAGCTATAACTTCGGCACCATCTCCCACTGCCGCTTTACCGGCACCATCCAGGCAGGCAGCGGGACAGAGGCGCTGGGTGGCTGGAGCGAGATCACCGCAGGCGGCATTGCCGCCAGCTGCTTCGGCACACTCACTGCCTGTGAAATGACAGGCAACCTGATCCTTCATGGGCAGGTCAGCAAAGTCTCTGCCGGTGGCCTGTTCGCCGAGGGCAGCAGCAGCCTGGACCAGTGCCGCGTGACCGGCACGATCTCCCTGACCGGCAGCGCCAAGAATCCCACGCTGGTGATCGGTGGCCTGGCCGGAGAGACCGGCTACCAAGAGCAGTACACCGACTGCTCCTTCAACGGCAAGCTCTCCATCGCCCTGGCCCTGTCCGGCTCTGGCGGGAGTTACCATGTGGGCGGTCTGTTCGGGGAGTCGAACTCCGCCGCCACGATCCAAAACTGCTACGTCTCCGGGACCATTCTGGACAGCAGCACTGCCGAAGACGGCTCCCTCACCGTGGCCGGTACGCCCGCCTGGTGTATCGGCGAATTGTACTGGGGCAGCGAAAAGGTCCTCTCCGGCCTGTACTACCCCAGCGGGACCTTTGACGCTGTCGCACGGCAGGTCCCGGCGGAGGGTACCCCCGGCGGCTTCACCGCCGTGCCCCTGTCCTCCATGGCCAGCAAGGCGACCTTCCCGGCGTATGACTTCTCCTCCGTCTGGACCATGGGGCAGAGCTACCCCATCCAGAAGGTCTTTACGAACCTCTCCAACGGTAGCTCCACCCCCGTTACCAAGCCCGATGAGGACACCGTGGTCATCGAGGACAGCGAGTACATCCAGCAGCACCTCACCTTCGCCCAGTCCAACGAGTACAACCAGCGCATGGACCAGCGCATGGCCAAGCTCCTGGCCGACGCCCAGAACGGTGCCGCCGCCAACGCCGGGGAGGTAGCCTATAAAATCCTCAACTCCGCCAGCGAGCTTTCCAAGTTCAAAAGTCTGAGTATTTTCGACAACCCCTACGACGCCATCCTCACCGAGCTCATCCTTTCCGCCACCAACGGCGAGGTGGACAGCTTAAACAGCCGCATCGAATCCAAGAGTCTCTCCCTGGCCAACAGCATCTGGGGCATGGTGAAAAAAGTCCAGCCGGACTATGAGGCAGGGACCTATCAGCCCGCCATTGTGGAGCTGCTCTCCAAACCCGAAAGCCTGAAGGAAAGCTCTCCCGCCCTCTACCGAAAGCTGGCCAACGCCCTCCAAGATTACTTGGATGAGGAAGGCACCCGCGCCGCCCTCCAGACCATCAGCGGCAGCATGAACTTCTTCGGCAAAGTGGGTGACGCCGTGGACTGGCTGGGGAATTGCCAGGACGCCCTGGAATGGGTGATCGACTGCGCCAACTTCGTCCGGGTCGTGGAAGCCTACCAGGATCTGAGCGACGAGTATGTGGCCACCCTCCGCCAGGTGGCCGCGCAGATGTCCGGCAACGCCGCCTACACCACCGCCTTCCGCTCGGCCCTGGACGAGTACGACAGCTGGATGAGCCGGGAGGTCATCGCGGCGGCCGCCGTCCAGCACGGGCTCAAGGGCTTTGCCAAGCTCACCGCCGACACCCTCTCCCCCTTCACCCAGATGGTCATGCTGGACTACTGCACCAGCGCCCTGGGCATCCCCGCCGCTCAGGCCGGGGCAGTCATCGCCGCCTACAACCTGGGTTGGTCCCTCAGCAACACCCTCACCGCCAACGACAAGGTGGTGGAAAGCCGGGAGATCATCCGGGCCACCTACTACGTGGAGAAAACGCTCTATGACATTCTCCAAAACGACCGCAGCACCCTCCTGCAAAAGAAGGACCTGGCCTCTGCCCAAAAGTTCGACGCAGCCTATTGCCTGCTCCGCACCAGCGAGATGTACGCCCTCCAGGCCTATAAGGACTATCTCGACGCCACCCAGACCTCCTTTACTCAGAGCCTGCTGCACCTGGGCAGCAAAAACTTCAACAACCCGGAGATCACCCTGGCCAACTTCGCCATTCTCCGCTGGGACGCCGCCCTCTGCCACGGGCAGACCGTGCACGACCAGATGCTCTCCGAAGTGATCGTAGCCTGCCCCACGGACGTGACCGTGCGGGACGCCAGCGGCGAGACTGTCTTGAGCATCGAGGACGGCGTGGTCACGACCTACGCCGCCGGGGTCTCTGGGGCGGTGTCAGGGAACAAAAAAGTCCTGGCTCTCTCCGGCGGACCATATGACATCTCCATCTTCGGCACTGGCGAGGGGACCATGGACGTCTCCTTCACCGCCTACAGCAGCACCGGCCGCATTTTGAAGCAGAGCAGCTACCAGAGCCTGCCCCTCACCGACGGCAGCTACTATGAAGCCAACCTCACCTTGGAGAATACCTCTGCTCCCAGCTTCACCCTCTCGGAAGATGAAAACGCTGCGGGGGATGCGTTTCCCTTCACCGACGTCCCCACCAGCGCCTGGTTCTATGATTCGGTACGCAATGTCTATGAGAATTACATCATGAACGGCGTCTCCCCCACGCTCTTCCAGCCCAACGGGACCATGAGCCGGGCCATGGTAGCTACGGTCCTCTGGCGCTTAGAGGGCGAGCCGGAAATGGACGATACCTCTGTTTTTACCGACGTGCCCCGCGGGCAGTGGTACACCCAGGCCATCACCTGGGCCTATGAGCAGGGTATCATTACCGGCTACGGCAGCGGCCGTTTTGGCCCCCAGGATAACGTCACCCGCCAGCAGCTGGCCGCCATGCTCTTCCGCTATGCCAAAACCATGGACTTAGACGGCGGCGAGCGGGCCAGTCTCTCCGCCTACCGGGACCAGGGCCAAGTCGCCGATTGGGCCAGAGAGGCTTTTGCCTGGGCCGTGGCCAAGGGGCACATCAACGGGACCTCCCCCACCACCCTCTCCCCCACGGGCACCGCCACCCGCGCCCAGTGCGCCGCCATCCTCACCCGGATGCTGGCCTATGAGGAGCCGGACGCCTGAGGCCAAGAAAAAGCCTTGACAGGCTCGACGATTTCTGCTAAAATGCACTCAATCTTAAATTGGAAAATCACGTTGTTTTGAGTCTTTCCAAAGCAAGACGCGACCGCCGGACGGGTCCCTTTGCTGCCTGCAAAGCCCCCAAGGCTAAGGCCACACGGACAGCCGGGTCGAATGCCGAGTTCCGCATGTGCGGCGGCAACTTCTGTTGCCTTATTGATTGGGTTAGAAGCCCAAGTTTTATAAGTTGGTAACTATAAACCAGTGCCCACAAGGGCAATGCAGTGTCCAAAGACGGCACGCAAACTTGTGAAATGGTCAATAAGAGTAGTAAAAGTAAGTTTCTTTGCTATATAGACTCTCATCTCTCCTGATTTTCCACCCTATGCTTTTCTCCTGTTTTTTTGTCGTAAAAAAGGGGGAGGCTTTTTGTGGAGTTTTCCCAAGTGACTGCGCGTCTTGAGACACGCAGTCACTTTTTTTGTGGTTTCAGGAGGGCGTGTATGAAAAAGATCATCGAACTAAAACACATCACCAAATCTTTCGACGGTGAGCCGGTGCTGAAAAGCATCGACCTGGACATCTACGACAACGAGTTTATCACCCTGCTCGGCCCCTCCGGCTGCGGCAAGACGACCCTGCTGCGGCTCATCGGCGGCTTTGAGACGCCGGACGAGGGCGACGTTCTCTTCCTGGGGCAGAAGATCAACAATGTCCCCCCCTACAAGCGGAGCGTGAACACCGTCTTTCAGAAGTATGCCCTGTTCCCCCACCTGAACGTCTTTGAAAACGTGGCCTTCCCCCTGCGGGAGAAAAAGGTCCCCAAGGAGGAGATCGAAGCCAAGGTGATGGAGATGCTCGCTCTCGTGGCGCTCAAGGGCTTTGAGCATCGTTCCGTGACCCGCCTCTCCGGCGGCCAGCAGCAGCGCGTGGCCATCGCCCGCGCCCTCATCGCCCACCCCCAGGTCCTGCTGCTCGACGAGCCGCTCGGCGCCCTGGACCTCAAGCTCCGGAAGGACATGCAGGTGGAGCTGAAGAAGATCCAGAAGCAGACCGGCATCACCTTCGTCTTCGTCACCCACGACCAGGAGGAGGCCCTGTCCATGTCCGACACCGTGGTCGTCATGTCCGAGGGCAAGATCCACCAGATCGGCACCCCCGTCGACATTTACAACGAGCCGCAGAACGCCTTCGTCGCGGACTTCATCGGTGAGAGTAATATCCTGGACGGCGTGATGCTGGAGGACTACAAGGTCACCTTCTCCGGTCAGACCTTCCAATGTCTGGACAAGGACTTTGCCAAGAACGAGGCCGTAGACGTTGTCGTCCGCCCGGAGGACGTGGACATCGTCCCCCTGGAAAAGGGGCAGCTGACCGGTGTGGTCACGTCCGTGACGTTCATGGGCGTGCACTATGAGATCATCGTAGACGTGGGCGGCTTCAAGTGGATGATCCAGACCACGGATTTCGTGGACGTGGACGAGCACATCGGCATCGAGCTGGAGCCGGACGCCATCCACATCATGAAGAAGTCGGAATACTCGGACCTGTACGGCGACTACTCCTCCTTCTCCAACGAGCTGGACGAGCTGTCCGAGGTCAGCGAGGAGGAAGACGAATGAAAGAAAACGTCACCCGCGACCAGCGCCGGGTGCTCCGGGCCGATCACCTGGCGCTGGGGCCTTACGGCATCTGGGCCGTCCTGTTCATCCTGGTCCCCCTGGTCTTTGTCGCCTACTATGCCTTTACGGACGTGAATTTTCAGTTCACCTTGGAAAATATCCAGCGCTTCTTCACCGCCACATCCAGCATCGTGCAGGACGACGGATCCTCCGCCGAGGTCCGCACCTACCTGCTCATCTTCTGGCGTTCGCTGAAGCTGGCGATCATCTCCACGCTGGTCTGCCTGGTGCTGGCCTATCCCCTGGCCTATATCATGGCCCGCGCCGAACCCAAGGTCCAGAAGACGTTTATGACCATCATCATGATCCCCATGTGGATGAACTTCCTCATCCGGACTTACGCCTGGATGACCATCCTGCAGGACAAGGGCATTTTCAACAACATCCTCTCCGCCCTGCATCTGCCCGGCGTCCACATCATCGGCACCGAGGCTGCCGTGGTCATCGGCATGGTCTATGACTACATCCCCTATATGATCCTGCCCCTGTTCTCCATCATGGCCAAGATGGACGTGAAGCTCATCGAGGCCGCCCGTGACCTGGGCTGCAACGGCCTGGGCGTGCTGCGCCGGGTCATCTGGCCCCTGAGCCTGCCGGGTGTCATCTCCGGCGTGACGATGGTCCTCATCCCCTCGGTGAGTACCTTCTATATCTCCCAAAAGCTGGGCGACGGTAAGATCATGCTCATCGGCGACGTGATCGAGGGCCAGTACGTCGCCAACAACCTGCACTTTGCCGCCGCCATCGCCTTCGTGCTGATGGTCCTGCTGCTGGTGTGTATGGCCGTCATGCGCAAGCTTGTCGGACGGAACGTAGAAGGAGGTCTGTAAGCCATGAAACCCATTGCAAAAGTTTATACAGCCATCCTCTTCCTGTTCCTCTTTGCCCCCATCGTCATCATGCTGGTCTTCTCCTTTAACAGCGGGAACAGTCTCTCCGTCCTCTCCGGCTTTTCGACCTATTGGTACAAGGAGCTGTTTCATGATGCGAACACGCTGGGTGCCCTGCGGAACACGCTGATCCTGGCCCTCTGTGCAGCCATCCTGTCCACCATCATGGGCACCGCCGCCGCCGTGGGCATGAATAAGCTCCGCAGCAAGTATATGAAAGCCGCCATGAACACCGTGACGAACCTGCCCATGGTGAACCCGGAGATCATCACCGGTATCTCCCTGATGCTGATGTTCGTCTTTGCCGGACGCCTCATGGGCATGGCCACGAGCCTGAACTTCGGCACCATCTTAATTGCCCACATCACCTTCTGCCTGCCCTACGTCATTTTGCAGGTCCTGCCCAAGCTGCGCCAGATGGACAAGGCCCTGCCGGAGGCCGCGATGGACCTGGGCTGCACGCCCTTCCGGGCCTTCTTAAAAGTCGAGCTGCCGGAGATCCTGCCCGGCGTGCTGACGGGCATGATCATGGCCTTCACCCTCTCCCTGGACGACTTCGTCATCAGCTACTTCACCTCCGGCAACGGCTTTGAGACCCTGCCTATCCGCATCTATAACATGACCAAGAAGACCGTCACGCCCAAGATGTACGCTCTGGCGACCATCATCTTCTTCGTCATCCTGCTCCTGCTGCTCATCACGAACCTCATGGACGACGACGCCGTCCGCGAGCGCAAGGCCCAGCGTCGGGGTGCCAAGAGCAAGGCCGCTCAGGCCAGCGGCAAGAAGCACAAGCCCCTGTCTGACCGGGGCCGGAAGGTCCTGGCCGGTTCCGTTTTGGGCGTGGCTGCGGTCCTCATCCTCGTCGTCTCCGTGGCCGGCGGCTCCGACACGTTGGAGCTGAACGTCTACAACTGGGGCGAATACATCTCCGACGGCTCCGACGGCTCTCTGGACACCGTGAAAGCCTTCGAGGCCTGGTATGAGGAGACCTACGGCGAAAAGGTCCACGTCAACTACACCACCTATGCCAGCAACGAGGACATGTACGCCAAGCTCAAGAGCGGGGCCGTGAGCTACGATGTCATCATCCCCTCGGACTACATGATCGCACGTCTGGCCAACGAGGACATGCTCCTGCCCCTGAATTTTGACAACATCCCCAACTACCAATACATCGAAGACCAGTTCCGCGGCCTCTACTACGACCCGGACGACACCTACTCCATCCCCTATACCTACGGCGTGGTCGGCGTGATCTACGACGCCAACCAGGTGGATGAGGCCGACGCAGGCGGCTGGGACCTCATGTGGAACCCCAAGTACAAGGGCAAGATCCTGCAATTCAACAACTCCCGCGACGCCTTCGGTACCGCCATGTACCGGGCCGGCATCGACGTGAACACCACCGACAAGAGCCAGTGGGAGGCCGCTCTGCAAGCCCTGCTGGAGCAGCGGCCCCTGGTCAAAGCTTACGTCATGGACGAGATCTACAACGCCCTGGAGTCCGGTGAGGCTGCCATCGGTGCCTACTACGCCGGCGACTACTTCACCATGCTGGACGCCCAGGCCGACGACGTAGACCTGCAATTCTACTACCCCGACCCCACCAACTACTTCATCGACGCCATGTGCATCCCCTCCTGCTGTGAAAACAAGGAGCTGGCGGAAGTCTTCATCAACTTCATGCTCAGCCAGGAGACGGCCGTGGCCAACGCCGAGTACATCTACTACGCCTCCCCCAACTCCCTGGTCTACAACGACGAGACCTACCAGGAGGACATGGGCGAGGAGGCCATGGAGATTCTGTATCCCGAAGGCGTCAACTTCTCCGAGGAGTACAACAAGCTCGCCTACCGCAACCTGGACGACGAGATGCTGAGCTACATGAATTCTCTGTGGGAGAACTTGAAGATCAACTGAGCCTGTCCTATATTTTCTTGACGTGTCGAGAAGCTTTGTGGTAGTATCCCAATAGGGAGGTGAGCACCATGCAGTATGTAGAAAGCGCTACGCTGGAACTCAAAGAACAAGTAAACGCCGACTTTAAGAAAGAGGTGGTCGCGTTTGCCAACTCTGACGGCGGCGATATTTATGTCGGTGTCGCCAAAGACGGAAGTATCGTCGGCATCGAAGATACTGAACGTGAGATGGAGAAGATCGGGAATATGATCCGCGATGGGATCAAGCCTGATTTGACTGCCTACACTTCGATCAGCTGCGTAACAGAAAACGGCAAAAAACTGATCCATGTCTCCGTAACTCGTGGTATCAGACGACCTTACCATTTGAGTGACAAAGGGTTAAAACCATCTGGGGTCTACGTTCGTCATGGGGTTTCTTCTGTCCCTGCAACAGACGAAATGATCCGGCAAATGATTCGAGAAAGTGACGGCGTGACCTTTGATACCATGCGTTCCATCAACCAAGACCTGACCTTCGACTATGCCAAGTGGTTTTTTGAAAAGCAAAAGATCGACTTTAAGGAACGCAATCTTGGTTTGATCGATGCAGACGGGTATTACACCAACGCCGCCCTGCTTCTCTCGGACCAGTGTTGGCACATTATCCGCTGTGCTGTGTATGATAACACAAGAAACAGCAACTTCAAGACAAGGCGGGAATTTTCCGGTTCTATCCTAAAACAGCTGGACGATACCTTCGCCTTTCTGATGCTGAACAACAATCTGCGCTCCAGCATCCATGGGCTGTTCCGAGAAGACCGTTATGACTATCCGGAGGATGCTGTGCGGGAAGCTCTGCTCAATTCCGTCGTCCACCGAGACTATGACTATACGGGAAGCACCATCATCAACGTACACAGCGACCGCATGGAATTTATTTCTCTGGGAGGACTGGTCAAAGGCCTGACCCTGGAAGACATCGAAAACGGCGTCTCCCAAACCAGAAACGCCGTGATTGCCAATGTGTTTTATAAGCTCCATCTGATCGAAAGCTACGGGACCGGCATCCGAAAAATCATGGAGTGCTATGAAGGCTGTGAAACCAAGCCCACGTTTAAGGCCAGTCCAGCCTCATTTGTAACGGTCCTGCCCAATCAAAATCCCATCGTAGATTAAAAGTCAACAAGGACCTGCCGCAGGAAACACCCTTGCAGCAGGCCCTTGTTTTATTCTGTCCGTTTTGTCGGCATCCCCGCTAAGAACACCAGCGCCCCCGCCGCCAAGCCCAGCAACAGCTCTAAGCCCTCATAGCTGTACATCCAAAACGCAAAGATGGGGTAGGGGCAATGCCCCAGGCGAATCCAAGCAAAAAGGGCCGGACTGACCAGCAAACACGCCAGCGCCGCGATCAAACACCGCCGCTTTTCCTTCCCTTTTAAGCCCAGTGGCCAGTGCAGAGAAGCCAATCCCGCGATGCCAAAGCCCAGCAACAGACCCTCTATCAGCTGAAATGCAATCACATAGAACAGCCACCCCGGTTTTCGCCGCATGACCCAGCCCTCGACTTGGGGCGGTACCACAGCCCCCAGCACCAGCGCTATGACGGCCAACGCAATGAGCACAACCGCCAGAATGACCCGCTTCCGGCTGGGCCGGTACTTGGGCTTTGGGCCGTAGAGCAGCGTCATCACATCCTCCCCCAGCGCGGCAGCGATGGCCTCCAACTGTTCCAAGCTGGGGTGAGAAGCAGAGCGCTCCCAACTAGAAATGGTCTGCCGGGTCACGAAAAGGCGCTCGGCCAGCTGGTCCTGGGTCAGGCCCTGGGCGGTGCGTAATTTCTTGATGTTGTTTCCGATCGTCATGGTCTTCACCTCGCCTCCATCCTATCAAATGGCACGAAAAAAGTCACGCAAAGATGCTTTGCGCGACTTTTTTCTGCGTTTTTGGTTCAAACCCTAGTCAAAACAGGCTGATCTGGCTTGTCTCCGGCAGCGTGCCCAGGGCGCCGGCTTGCCGCAGCATTTCCACCGTGCTCTTGGAAAGACCGGGGCAGGCAGCGATGAGTTCCTCCTGGGAGATGAAGGTCCGGCCCGTTCGATTTTCGGCCAGGGACAGGGCAGCCGCCTCGCCCAGGCCGGGGATGGCGGAGAAGGGGGGGCGCAGGCTCTTCTTTTCTTCGTTCATCAGGAACTTGGTGGCGTCGGATTCGTAGAGGTCGATCGGCTCAAAGGAGAAGCCGCGCAGGTAAAACTCATAGCAGACCTCCAGTGTGATGAGCATTTTCTCCTCCACATCGGCGGGTTTTTCCTTGCTTTCGATCTCCTTCATCTTCCGCTGGCAGACGTCCATGCCACGGCACATACAGTTGGCGTCCAGGGCTTTCGCGCGGATGGAGAAGTAGGCCGCATAGAACGCCAAAGGCCGGTGGACCTTGAACCAGGCAATTCTAAAAGCCATCATCACGTAAGCAACCGCGTGGGCCTTGGGAAAGAGGTAGCCGATCTTGGCCAGGGACTCGATGTACCAATCGGGCACATTGGCCTTGTGCATGGCGTCCTCCCAGCCGTCCTGGAAGCCGCCCTTCTTGACCTTGCCCTTTCGCACGGCCTCCATGATGTCAAAGGCCATCTTCGGCTCGACGCCCTGCTCCATGAGGTAGAGCATGATGTCGTCACGGCAACCCACGGTGGAGTCAACGGTGGCGGTGCCGGAGACGATGAGGTCTCGTGCGTTACCCAACCACACGTCCGTGCCGTGGGAGAAGCCAGACAGACGGACCAGCGTATTGAATCGCTTGGGCTGGGTGTCGCAGAGCATCTGGCGGGTGAACTTCGTGTTGAACTCCGGCACTGCTACGGCCCCCGTGGGGCCCAGGACAGGGTCGTTCTCAAAGCCCAGGGGGGCGGAGTTGGTGAAGATGGTCATGGTGTCCTGATCGTCCAACGGAATTTCTCTGGCATTGACGCCGGTCAGGTCCTCCATCATGCGGATCATGGTCGGGTCATCGTGCCCCAGCATGTCCAGCTTGAGGAGGTTGTCCTCCATCTTGTGGTAATCAAAATGGGTCGTGATGATGTCGCTGCCCGGATCGTCGGCGGGGTGCTGGACAGGGCAGAAATCGTAGATCTCCCGGTCCTGGGGGATGACGACCATGCCGCCGGGGTGCTGGCCGGTGGTCCGGCGCACGCCGGTGCAGCCCAGGGTCAGGCGGTTTTCCTCCGCCTTCGTCGTCTGGATGCCGCGGGCGGCGAGATATTTTTTGACGTAACCGTAAGCGGTCTTCTCCGCCACGGTGCCGATGGTCCCGGCCTTGAAGACGTGGTTCTCCCCGAACAGCTCAAAGGTATACTGGTGGGCCTTGGCCTGGTATTCGCCGGAAAAGTTCAGGTCGATATCCGGGACCTTTTTGCCGCCGTAGCCCAGGAACGTCTCAAAGGGGATGTTGAATCCGTCCTTCACATAGGGCGTCCCGCAGACGGGACAGACAGCGTCCGGCATATCCGCGCCGCAGCCAAAGCCTGCCCCGGCGTCAAAATCCGCGTGCTTGCACTTGGGGCAGCGGTAATGGGGCGGCAGGGAGTTGACCTCCGTGATGCCCGACAGGAACGCCACGATGGACGAGCCGACAGAACCACGGGAGCCGACCAGATAGCCATGCTCCAGGGAGTTCTGCACCAGCTTCTGGGCGGACATGTAGATGACGTCATACTTCCGCTCGATGATGCCGGGCAGCTCCAATTCGATTCGATCTTTGACGATCTGTGGTGGGTCCTCCCCATACAGCTCATGGGCCTTGCCCCACACCAGGCTGTACAGTTCCTCGGCGGAGTTTTCCAGCTTGGGGGCAAAGAGGCCGTCCGGCAGAGGCTTCACCTCTTCGCACCAGGAGGCCACCAGATTGGTGTTGGTCACGACGACCTCATAGGCTTTCTTCTTGCCCAGGTACGAGAACTCCTCCAGCATCTCTTCTGTCGTGCGGAAGTAGAGGGGCGTGGGGGCGTCGGCGTCGGCAAAACCCTTGCTGTCCAGCAGGACATGCCGGTAGATCTCATCCTCCGGGTCTAAGAAATGCACATCGCCCGTGGCGCAGACGGGCTTGCCCAGCTCTTCGCCCAGGCGCACGACCATCTTGTTCCATTCCTTGATCTGGTCCCAGCTCTTGGCGATGAACTTGCCCTTTTTGTTCGGGCGGAGCATAAAGCCGTTGTTGGCCAGGGGCTGGATCTCCAGGTAGTCATACCAGGACGCAATGCGCTTGAGCTCCCCCCAGTCCTTCCCCCGGATGATGGCCTGGTACAGCTCCCCTGCTTCGCAGGCGGAGCCAAGGATCAGGCCCTCCCGGTTCTCGTTAATCTCGCTCTTGGGCATGATGGGGAAGTTCCGGTGGAAGTGATTCAGGTTCGCCAGAGAGATGAGCTTATAGAGATTCCGCAGGCCGACCTTGTTCTTCGCCAGCACGATAAGATGCTTGGGCATCCGCTTGGCCTTGCCCAGGGAGGACGTCTTCGCCAGGCCGGCGTTGACCTGCTGGAGGGTCTGCACCCCTCGGTCCCGGAGCATCTGGGTAAAGGGCACCAGCATGTAGCCCACCATGGCTGCGTCGTCCGAAGCCCGGTGGTGGTTGAAGTCCGGCAGGTGCAGATGCTGACAGACGATGTCCAGCTTGAACTTCGTCAGCTCCGGAAGCAGATTCTGCGCCAGCGGCAGCGTATCCAGATACGTCGGCTCAAAGGAGATGCCGTAGGTCTGGCACCCCTTACGGATGAAGCCAATGTCAAACTCCGCGTTGTGGGCCGCCAAGGGCCGCCCATCCACAAAGTCCAGAAAGGCCCGGATGGCCTCCTCCTGGCTGGGGGCCCCCACCAGCATCTCGTCGGTGATGCCGGTGAGTTGGATGATGTTGGGGGCCAGGGGGCGCTTGGGGTCTACGAAGGTCTGGAAGCGCTCCTTCACTTCCCCGTGTTCCAGGACGACTGCGCCGATCTCGGTGATGACCTCTGTCTCCTTATCCAGGCCCGTCGTCTCCAGGTCAAAGCAGACGATGGCCTCGTCCAGGTCCTGGTCCAGGCTGCCCCGGACGGTCAGGCGCTCGTCCACGTCGTTGACGTAATAGGCCTCCGTGCCCAGCAGGACCTTACACTTTCCCTTGCCCGCGCTCCAGGCGTCCGGGAAGGACTGGGCCACACCGTGGTCCGTGATGGCAATGGCCGGGTGGCCCCAGGCGATGGCCCGCTTCACCGCGTCCTTGGTGTCGGGCAGGGCGTCCATGGCGGACATGCGGGTGTGCAGGTGCAGCTCCACCCGCTTCTCCGGGGCGTTGTCCTGCTTGACCTGCTTTTCCGCCGTCTCGATGGTCAGGGGTTCCAGGACCATGTCGTTGTCAAAGCGGTTCAGGTTCAGCCGCCCGGCAATTTTCAGGTGCATCCCGGGTTTGACGCCGTTGACAATGGGCATCCCCTCGTCCCCCGGCATGAATTTGCTCACGCGGATGGAGCTGGTGCAGTCGGTCACGTCAAAGCTAATGACCCAGGCGTTGCGCTTTTTCAGCTCCCGGTGCTCCACAGCGAACACGTCACCCTCCACCGTCACGATGCCCATGTCCAGCTCCAGTGTATTCATAGGCACGGGGACCTTGCGGATCTTATGGGTGCCGTAAATGCGCTTGGAGGAAAAGCCCCGCTCCTTGGCGTGGGCCTGCATGGCCTCTTTCATGGCCTTCTGGCGCAGGGCCTCGGTCTGCTGAAACAGGCGCTGCTGCTCGCTCAGGGCTGGGGACGGTTCCGGCTCGGGAGAAGGCGCTTGGGCAACAGGCGCAGCTTCCGCCAAAGTCTCCGGCTCCGGCGGAACATCTTCATCAGCAGGCGGGGGCGGCACGTCGCTGTCGTCCGGGGGCGGAATGGGCGCATCCTCCGCAGGCTGGGGGCAGGCAGGCTGAAACACGACCCCTGTCAGGCCATAAGCCTGGGCCACTTCTCCGCTCAGGCGGGCCAGCAGCGCCGGGTCCGGCATGGCCGGGCAGAGCAGCTGGACCTCGATGGTCCGGGCCTTCCGGTCCATCACTGCACCGGTGACGAGCCACTCCTTCACCTGGGCAGCCAGGGCCGCATCCGGGGTATATAAGGCAAACATCTCAAAAAAAGGCAGGTTCTTTTCTGGCATATCAGGTTCCTTTCTCTTAGATGTACCGGGTCAGGGCAGTTCCTCGATGAGGGCCATCAGCTCATCCAGCAAGGCCTCCTGGGGCACCTGCTTGATGACCTTCCCGTGGCGGAAGAGCAGCCCCTTCCCGTTCCCCCCGGCAATGCCCACGTCGGCGGCGGATGCCTCGCCGGGGCCGTTCACAGGGCAGCCCATGACGGCCACGGTGATGGGCTTTGTCACGGTTTTCAGGCGCTCCTCCACCGCCTGGGCCAGGGGGATGAGGTCGATCTTCGTCCGCCCACAGGTGGGGCAGGCCACCAAGTCCGGCCCCTCTTTCCGCAGGCCGATGGCTTTCAGAATATCGCGGGCGGCGTAAATCTCCTCCACGGGGTCTGCCGTCAGCGTCACCCGCAGGGTGTCTCCAATGCCCAGGGCCAGCAGGCCGCCGATGCCGGCGGCGGATTTCAGCGTCCCCATGTGGGTGGTCCCCGCCTCGGTCACGCCCAGGTGCAGGGGGTAATGGGACTGCTCGTGCATGAGCTGATAGGCCCGCATCGCAATGGGCACCGAGGAGGATTTCAGCGAGACGCAAATGTCGTCAAAGTCATAGCGGTTGAGCAGGGCGATGTGCCCAAAGGCAGAATCCACCAGAGCCTGGGGCGTCACGCCGCCGTATTTCGCCAGCAGAGGCTTTTCCAGGGACCCGCCGTTGACCCCGATGCGGATGGGGATATGTTTCCGGGCGCAGGCCATGGCCACGGCCTTCACCCGGTCTTCCCCGCCGATGTTGCCGGGGTTGATGCGGACCTTATCCGCCCCGGCCTCGATGCACTCCAGCGCCAGACGATAGTCAAAGTGAATGTCCACCACCAGGGGCAGGTCGATCTGTTCCTTGATGGCCCCCACGGCCTTGGCCGCCGCCATGTCCGGCACAGCCACCCGGACGATCTGGCACCCCGCCGCAGCCAAGCGGCGAATTTGGGCCACGGTCGCCTCTACGTCGCTGGTGGGGGTGTTCGTCATGGATTGGATGGTCACAGGAGCGCCCCCGCCCACGGGCACGCCCCCGACTAAAATCTGTTTCGTCATGTCTTACGTCACCAACTTCCAAATATCGCTGAAGGTCACCACGACCATCAACAAAAGCAGCAGGGCAAAGCCCGCCCCATGGATCCAGGCCTCATACTTCGGGTCCAGTCTCCGCCCGGAGAGCAGCCGCCACACCTCCCCCACGATCAGCAGGAAGATGCGCCCGCCATCCAGGGCAGGCAGGGGCAGGAGGTTCATAATGGCCAGGTTCACGGCGATGAGGGCGATGATATAGCACACGTTCTGCATCCCGGCGGCCACACTGCCGCCCTGGCTCCCCGCCTGGCCCAGGTAGGAGACGATGCCCACGGGGCCGGACATATCGTGCAGGCCCACCTGCCCCGTCACCAGCATGGCCAGGCCCGACCAGACGGCCCTGGCAAAATAGCCGCAGGTCTTCCAGCTCTGGACCAGCACGCCGGAGGCGGTGGCCTGTTCCTTGTCAAAATAGATGCCGTACATGGTCACGGTCTGGCCGTCCACCGTGTAGTCCTTGGGCGTCAGGGGCAGGTCGTTTAACACAACGGGTTCCCCATCCCGCTCGACCACCAGGTCCAGCGTCTCCCCGCTGGCGGAAGCCAGCTGGGTGGAGACGTCCTGATAGACGGAAATTGTATGACCATTGATAGAAAGGATCCGGTCCCCCACTTGCAGGCCGTCTGCCCCAGTGCAGGAAAAGCCCTCGGCAAACTCCCGGATGACGGGCACGGCATAGCTCCCCGCCGCCGTAAACAGCAGTGCTACCAGCAGAAACCCCGCCACGAAGTTCATAAAGGACCCCGCCGCCAAAATGATGAACCGCCGCCAGGGGGCCTTGCTGGAAAAGGCGCGGGGGTCGTCGTTTGTCTCGTCCTCGCCCTCCATGGCGCAGTAGCCGCCCACGGGGAGCAGGCGGAGGGAATACTGCGTCTCCCCTTTTTGGAAGGAGACGAGAGCAGGCCCCATGCCGATGGCGAACTCATTGACCTTGACCCCCAAGAGCTTGGCGGTGATGAAATGGCCCCACTCGTGGACGGCGATGAGCAGCCCGAAGAGCAGGATGCCAACGATGATATAGAGCAAAACAACACCTCGTTTTTTCCGTGTCTCGGTTTACCGGCAGGCTTCCTCCGCCGCCGCGCGGGCGGCCCGGTCCGCCGCATACACGGCCTCCAGGGTCAGGGGCGCTCTGGGTACGGTGTCCAGGGCGTGCTCCACCACGCGGGCGATGTCCAAAAATCCGATCTCCCCCGCCAGGAAGCGGGCCACGGCGACCTCATTGGCTCCGTTCAGAATGGCCGGGGCCGTGCCCCCCTCCTTCGCCGCGCGAATGGCCAGGGCCAGGCAGCGGAATGTCTCCAGGTCCGGCTGGGCAAAGGTCAAATGCCCGGCGGTGAAAAGATCCAGCGGATCGGCAGGGCCGGGCACCCGGTCCGGCCAGGAGAGGGCATATTGAATGGGCAGGCGCATATCCGGGGCACCCAGCTGGGCGATCACGCTGTTGTCACAGTATTCCACGGCGGAGTGGACTATGCTCTCCCGGTGGACCAGGATGGTGATCTGCTCCGGGGGCACGGCGAAGAGGGACATCGCTTCCAACAGCTCCAAGCCCTTGTTCATCAGGGTCGCCGAGTCGATGGTGACTTTTGCGCCCATGGACCAATTGGGGTGCTTGAGGGCGTCGGCCGGGGTCACGCCTTCCAGCTCCGCCCGTGTCTTTCCGAAGAACGGCCCGCCAGAGGCGGTCAGCAGGATGCGCTTGAGCTCCGGGCGGCAGCTTCCCTGCAAGCACTGGAAAATGGCGGAGTGCTCGGAATCCACCGGGACGATCTCCGCCCCCTTCTCCGTGGCCCGCGCCGTGACCAAGGGGCCGGCGCAGACCATCGTCTCTTTGTTGGCCAGGGCGATGCGCTTGCCGCCGTCGATGGCAGCAAGGGTCGGGGCCAGCCCCGCAATGCCCACCACCGCCGTCACGACGGTGTCCGCCTGGGGCAGGGCCGCGGCGGCTAAGACGCCCTCCTCCCCGCCCAGGACCTGAATGTCCGTGTCAGACAGCCGGGATGCCAAAGCAGCGGCGGCGGTGGGGTCCGCAGCCGCTGCCAGGATGGGATGAAACGCTCTGGCCTGCTGCTCCAGCAGGTCGATGTTGTGGTGGGCGGTGAGGGCCGCCACCCGGTGGCCGCAGGATGCGGCCACCTCTAAGGTCTGTGTACCGATGGAGCCGGTGGACCCCAACACAGACAGGGTTCTTGTCATCATAGGGTAAAACCTCACTTAAACGCAGGCAGCCAGCCGATGAGCAACTCGATGAGCGGGGCGCAGAAGATCACGCTGTCGAAGCGGTCCAGCACACCGCCGTGACCGGGGAAGATGTGACCGAAGTCCTTGATCTTCCGGTTGCGCTTGACATAGGAAAAGGCCAGGTCGCCCACCTCGGTGATGACGCCGCCCAGAATGCCGTACACGGCCAGGAAGTAATAGTTGACCTCCACCTTCGTGATGAAGTGGAAGACGATGCCATAGACAATGGCAATGACAACACCTGTGATGAGTCCGCCGATGGACCCCTCCCACGTCTTCTTCGGGGAGAGATGCGGCACCATCTGGTGCTTCCCTAAAAACATGCCGGAGATCATCGCGCCCGCATCCACCACGAAGGGGAGCAGGATGGGCAGGAAGATATAGCTCGTCCGCAGCTCCAAGGCCCCCACCCGCACCACGGAGGAGAGGCAGTAGGAGATGACGAAAGCAAAGAAAAAGCCCGCGCCTACTTTGTCGATCTTTACCCGCAGGTGGCTGGCAAAGGCCTCGGCAAACACCGCCACCAGGTAGATGAGAAGCACCAGCAGGCCGATCCGCCGAGGCTCCCCAAAGTAGACCCAAAAGGGAATGGCCAGGGCGATGATGGCCGTGTACAGGGAGATGCGGGGGTGGTTCATGCCGATGGCATGGAGGGCCTCATAGGTGCCGATGGCAGACAGCACGGCAATGAGCGCCGGGGTGACAGGGGCCGGCAGAACGAACAGCACCACCAGAATGATGGGCACGCCCACACAGGCCACGAGGATACGATTTTTCACGGTTTACACGCCTCCAAATCTGCGCTGACGCCGCTGATAGTCGATCAGCGCCTGGTCCAGCACGGCAGGACCGAAGTCGGGCCACAGCACATCGGTAAAATAAAACTCCGCATAGGCCGACTGCCACGGCAGGAAGTTGGACAGGCGAAGCTCGCCGCTGGGCCGGATGATCAGGTCCGGGTCCGGCACGCCCCGGCTGTCCAGGTAGCGGGAGAAGAGCTCGTCCGTCAGCGCCTCCGGGGTCTGGCGGCCCGCCTGCACGTCGGCGGCCCAGGCCTTGGCCGCCCGGAGGATCTCATCCCGGCCGCCGTAGTTCAAGCAGACATTGACCTGAAAGCGGGTGCCATCCAGGGCGTCGCCCTCTTCCAGGGTCCGCAGGCAGAGGTCCCGCAGCTTGGGGGGCAGGCCCTCCAGATCGCCGAAGAAGTGGACACGGAAGCCGTCCCGTTCCATTTTCTCCAAGGCCTCCAGCAGATATTTCTGCAAGAGGTTCATGATGGCGGAGACTTCCTCCATCGGCCGCTTCCAGTTCTCCGTAGAGAAGGCGTAGACCGTGAGGTACGGGATGCCCAGGTCCTTGCAGTAATAGGCGATGGTGCGGAAGCTCTCCGCCCCGGCTGCGTGACCGGCCGTGCGGGGCAGGCCACGCTTTTTGGCCCAGCGGCCGTTGCCGTCCATGATAATGCCCACATGCCGGGGCAGACGGGAGAGGTCCAGCCCCTCCCCTGTCCCCGGCTGCGAGTCCGTCTTTTTTCGATTCCAAAATGCCATAAGCTTATTGTTTCTTTTTATCCTTACTCGTTGTCTGACTGCCTTGCATCTGCGTGCAAAAACGCAGCTTACACGGCCATCAGTTCGGCTTCCTTCTTGGCGGTCAGCTCGTCGATCTCCTTGCAGCGCTTGTCAGTCATCTTCTGCATGGTCTCCTCGCACTCCTTCAGGTCGTCCTCGGTGATCTCAGACTTCTTCTTCATGGCCTTGAACTTTTCCATGGCGTCCCGGCGGATGTTGCGGATGGCGACCTTGCCGCCCTCGCCGTACTTCTTCACCTGCTTGGTCAGCTCCTTCCGGCGCTCCTCCGTCAGCTGGGGGAAGACCAGACGAATGACCTTACCGTCGTTCTGGGGGTTGATGCCCAGCTCGGAGATCAGCAGCGCCTTCTCAATGGCCTTGAGCAGGGTGCCGTCCCAGGGCTGGATGACCAGGGTGCGGGGATCGGGGGCGGAGATGGAGGCCACCTGGTTGATGGGGGTCTCGGTGCCGTAATACTCCACGGAAATTTTATCCAGCACGGAGGCGTTGGCGCGGCCGGCGCGGACGCCGCCAAAGTCGCTGATGACGACCTCCACGGTCTTCTTCATCTTGTGCTCGTACTCCTGATACATTTCTTTGATCATTTTTTCTCCTCCTCAACAATGGTGCCGATCTTCTCTCCCATCACAGCCCGCTGGATGTTCTGGGGGGCGGCCAGGGCAAAGATCATCACGGGGATGTGATGCTCCAGGGCCAGGGATGTCGCCGTCAGGTCCATCACCTGCAAGTGGTCGGCCAGGACCTGATCGTAGGTGATCGAGTCGTACTTGACGGCGTTGGGGTCCTTCTTGGGGTCGGCGCTGTACACGCCGTCGATGTTTTTGGCCAGCAGGATCATGTCGGCCTGGATCTCCGCCGCCCGCAACACAGCCGCCGTGTCGGTGGAGAAATAGGGGTTGCCGGTGCCCCCGGCAAAAATGACCACGCGGCCCGCGGCAAAATGCTCCTCAGCGGCGGCGCGGGAGGTGATCTGCCCCACAGGGCCCATGGGGATGGACGTGAGCACCCTGGCGGGCTGGCCGATCTGCTCCAGCACGTCCTGCACGGCCAGGCTGTTGATGACGGTGGCGAGCATCCCCATCTGGTCGGCGCGGGTACGCTCCATGTTGCCGCCCCCGTCCTTGGCGCCGCGCCAGAAGTTGCCGCCGCCGATGACCAGGCCCACCTGGACCCCCTGGGCCACGCAGGCCTTGATGACCTGGCCTACCTCCCGGACGAAGGCAAAGTCGATGCCCCGGCCCGGCTCACCGGCCAGGCCCTCTCCACTGATTTTCAATAAGATACGCTGATAGCTCGGTTTTTCCATTGGTATCTCCCCGCCCCGGCGGGAGCGGGCCTCCTTCCTCGCCCGTGCCTTGCTGGCCAACGGACATTCTCTTGGTGTTATTTTACTATAACTGGGCCGGTTTGCAAAGGGGTTGGGCGCAACTTTTTCAAAAAAGCGACGGCTTACAATTTCTTCCTGCTCCGAAAAAAGGATCGGCGGTCGGACTGCCTTTCTGTTGTCATATCGCCTAACCCGTCCCATTTAGCCTCCCCTAACCATTGTGCGATTTCGATAAAATCATGAATTTCCACCACAAGAGGCTTGACAAATCCCCCTTCGCGGGAGTAACGTGTTAGCAGACAAGTGAACAGCGATCTTCAGGGCAGGGTGCAATTCCCGATCGGCGGTACAGTCCGCGAGCCGCAAGGCAGGATTTGGTGTGATTCCAAAACCGACAGTGATAGTCTGGATGGAAGAAGATGTGACGAAACACGGGGAAGGCTGTCCCCTCTGTTTGTCGTGGATTGCTCTGGGATGATTTTTCATTTCAGAGTTTTTTGTCGGCAAATAGAAGCTGGGCAGGCTGCTCTGTGGGTCTTATAGAGCACGCTCAAAACACGCACTGGAGGTCAAAAACCAGCGCGTGTTTTTTTCTTTTCTCTCGGAGGTGGCGCAGCCATGACAGCACGAACAACAGACGAACAGTATATGGCCTTGGCCCTCGACCTGGCCCGCAAGGGCGCGGGCTGGACCAGCCCCAACCCCATGGTGGGGGCGGTCATCGTGAAGGATGGCCAAGTGATCGGCCAGGGGTACCACGCCAAATGCGGCGACCTCCACGCCGAGCGGGCCGCCTTGGCCAACTGCCACGGAGACCCCGCCGGGGCCACCATCTACGTAACGCTGGAGCCCTGCTGCCACCACGGCCGTCAGCCGCCCTGCACCGACGCGATCTTAGAAGCAGGCATCACCCGCGTGGTCGTCGGCTCCGGGGACCCCAACCCCCTGGTCGCCGGAAAGGGCCTGGACATCTTACGCAGCCACGGCGTCGCCGTGACCGAGGGCGTCTTGGACGCCGAGTGCAAAGCCCTCAACGATGTCTTTTTCCATTACATCCAGACCGGCCGCCCCTACGTCGTGCTGAAATACGCCATGACCCTGGACGGCAAGCTGGCCGCCTACACCGGGGCCTCCCAGTGGATCACCGGCGAGGAAGCCCGCCGCCACGTCCACACCCAGCGCAGCCGCTTCCGCTCCATTATGGTGGGCGTCGATACGGTCCTCGCGGACGACCCCCAGCTCACCTGCCGCATCGAGGGCGGCCGGAATCCCCTGCGGATCATCTGCGACTCGCACCTGCGCACCCCCCTCTCCGCCAAGGTCGTGCAGACCGCCAAAGAGGTCCCGACGTACCTGGCCACCTGCGTCACCCAGGAGCTGCGCCTGGCCCCCTACCGGGACCTGGGCTGCAACATCCTCCCCGTCCCGGAGCGCAGCGGCCACGTGGACTTAGACGCTCTCATGGCCCTGCTGGGCAAGATGGGTGTCGACAGCGTCCTCTTAGAGGGCGGGGCCACGCTCCATTGGGCCGCCGTGGAGGCGGGTCTGGTCCATAAAGTCCAGGCGTACATTGCCCCGAAAATTCTGGGCGGCAAGACCGCCAAGTCCCCCGTCGGGGGGCAGGGCTTTGCCCACCCCGACCAAGCTCTGATCCTCAAGTCTCCCGCCCTCACCCGGCTGGGTCAGGACATCTTGATCGAAAGCGAAGTAGAAAGCGAGGTGACGCCCTAAATGTTTACCGGCATCGTGGAAGAAATGGGCGTACTCAAGTCCATCCGCAAAGGCGCCCACAGCGCGATCCTGGAAATTCAGGCCAAGGTCGTGCTGGAGGACATTCACCTGGGTGACAGCATCGCCGTCAACGGCGTCTGCCTCACCGCCACCTCCTTCTCCCCCACCGGCTTCACCGCCGACGTGATGCATGAAACGCTGAACCGTTCCTCCCTGGCCTCCCTCCGACCCGGCCACCGGGTCAATCTGGAGCGAGCCATGGCCGCCAACGGCCGCTTCGGCGGGCACATCGTGGCCGGACACGTGGATGGGGTCGGTACCGTCCAGCGCATCGAAAAAGACGACAACGCCATCTGGTACACCATCGCCGCCGGGCCGGAGGTCCTCAAGTATGTGGTGGAAAAAGGCTCCATCACTATCGACGGCATCAGCCTCACCGTGGCCCGTGTGGACAGCCAGAGCTTTGCCATCTCCGCCATCCCCCACACCGTTTCCGTCACGGTCCTGGCCGACCGGAAGCCCGGCGACATTGTGAATCTCGAAACGGACATCATCGGAAAATACGTGGAGAAACTCCTCCACTTCCCCCAGGAGGAAGCGGCCCCCGCGCCGAAACAGTCCTCCGGCATCACCAAAGAATTTCTCACCCGCTACGGCTATTGACCATCGAAAGGAGCACCCTACCATGTTTCAGTACAACACCATCGAAGAAGCTCTGGAAGACCTGCGCCAGGGACGCATGATCCTCTGCACCGACGACCCCGACCGGGAAAACGAGGGCGACCTCATCTGCGCAGCCGAGTTTGCCACCACCGAAAACGTGAACTTCATGGCCACCCACGCCAAGGGCCTCATCTGCATGCCCATGTCCCTGGAATACGTCCGGAAGCTCCAGTTCCCCCAGATGGTCACCCGCAACACGGATAACCATGAGACGGCCTTCACCGTCTCCATCGACCATGTGGACACCACCACCGGCATCTCCGCCGCCGAGCGCTCCATCACCGCCATGAAGTGCGTGGACCCCGACGCCAAGCCAGAGGACTTCCGCCGCCCCGGCCACATGTTCCCCCTGCTGGCCAAGGAGCACGGCGTCCTGGAGCGCAACGGCCACACCGAGGCCACGGTAGACCTCATGCGTCTGGCCGGCCTGAAGGAAGTCGGCCTGTGCTGCGAGATCATGCGGGAAGACGGCACCATGATGCGGGCCTCCGAGCTGCAAAAAATGTCCCAGGAGTGGGGCCTCAAGTTCATCACCATCCGGGACCTGCAGGCCTATCGGAAGCGTCACGAGGTCCTGGTGGACCGCGTCACCGTGACCAAGATGCCCACCAAGTACGGTGACTTCATGGCCTACGGCTATGTGAACAAGCTCAACGGCCAGCACCACGTTGCCCTCGTGAAGGGCGACATCGGCGACGGGCAGGACATCCTCTGCCGCGTCCACTCCGAGTGCCTCACCGGCGATACCTTCGGCTCCCTGCGCTGCGACTGCGGCCAGCAGCTGGCCGCCGCCATGAGCCAGATCGAGGCTGAGGGCCGGGGCATCCTGCTGTACATGCGGCAAGAGGGCCGTGGCATCGGTCTCATCAACAAGCTCCGCGCCTACGCCCTTCAGGACGAGGGCATGGACACCCTGGAGGCCAACCTGGCCCTGGGCTTTGCCGGGGACCTGCGGGAGTATTACATCGGGGCACAGATCCTCCGGGACCTGGGTGCCAAGACCCTGCGCCTGCTGACCAACAACCCCGATAAGGTCTACCAGCTGGCCGACTTCGGCATGGAGATCAAGGAGCGCGTGCCCATCCAGATGCCCGCCACCACCCACGACCTGTTCTATCTCCAGACCAAGCAGAACAAGATGGGCCACATCCTGAACTACTAAGAAGTTACCCCATCCCTATCCATAAACCCAAAAAACGATCTGACGTATGATATAAGGAGGACAATTCCCATGAAGACTTTTGAAGGAAGCCTGGTAGCCAGCAACATCAAGGTGGCCATCGTCGCCGCCCGGTTCAACGAATTCATCACCTCGAAGCTCATCGGCGGTGCCATGGACGGCCTGAGCCGCCACGGCGTCCAGGAGGCCGACATCCACCTGGCCTGGGTGCCCGGTGCATTTGAGATCCCCCTGGTGGCTGCCAAGCTGGCGAACAGCGGCAAGTACGACGCCGTCATCTGCCTGGGTGCCGTCATCCGCGGCAGCACCAGCCACTATGACTACGTCTGCGCCGAGGTCTCCAAGGGCATTGCCACCGTCTCCCTCCAGGCTCAGATCCCCGTTCTCTTCGGCGTCCTGACCACCGACACCATCGAGCAGGCCATCGAGCGTGCCGGCACCAAGGCCGGCAACAAGGGCTATGACTGTGCCCTGAGCGCCGTGGAGATGGTCAACCTGATCCGCGAGATCGAAGCCTGAGAACACTCCCATTTCATTCTCTGACTTCTTTTCTCCCCATAAGACACAAGACCCGCCGAACATTCCCAGGTTCGGCGGGTCTTGCTATTTTTAGGAGATCAGATTCAGGCAGCCTCTGCTCCATCCAATTTGGCCTTCCACTTTTCCAGCAGCGGGAAGAACACGCCCCCCACCATGTTGCCCAGGGAGATGACCAAAATGCGAAGGAACGATTCCCCCGGCTGGTCATACAGGACGCCGGAAATGGACCAGTAATACATATCCGCCACACTATGCTCCGTGCCGCACAGGATAAAGACGGACACACCCAGAAACAGCGCCAGGTACTTCCCCACCTCATGGGGGTTCTTGGCATAGCCGTTCACGGCGATGAAGATGCAGATGTTGCACAGGATACCCAGGACGAAAAGGCCCAGGTAGGTGGCGCTCATCTTTCCGCCCACCAAAGCGGCGGCGGTGACGTTGATGCCGGATTCTGCGCCCACCAGCCCGGTCAGACTCTCCAGCCAGGCAATGAGCATGGCCCCCAGCAGGTTGCCCACCCAGAAGACGGCTAAGTCCCCAAGGTAAGCGGGCCAGGGATTGTCAAAGAGATAACAGGACTTCCCCGTAAACAAGGCATAGCCCCTGGTACACACGGTAAACAGGCCGATGGTAAACAGCAGCGCTCCCACGACGTTGCCGCCCGGAAAGGCGTCCTTCAGCCGCAGGAAGACTGTGCCGCCGATGCCGATGGAAAACCCGGCTAAGACGGCGTAGAGGAAGAGACCCCAGGTACGTTTCATTTGCTTGTTCCTCTCTCCGGCAGAGCCGGGTTTTTGCGATCGTTTTTAACGGGCTTCCGCCTCGCCGCCGGTGACGTGGTCGAAGATGACCTGCAGCAGTTCCTCTTTCCCCAGGCCCTTCTCGGCGGAGAAGGAGATCACGGGAGTGTCCTCGTCCAGCTCCAGCGTCTCGCGGATGCGGGCCAGGTTCGGCGCCCACTCGCTCTTTTTGATCTTGTCGTGCTTGTTGGCCACGACCACGAAGGGGCAGCCGGCGTTCTTGAACCACTGGGCCATGACGCAGTCGTCGGCGGTGGGCTTGTGGCGCAGGTCCACGATGAGCACGCCCAAGGTCATGAGGGACGTGTCAGCAAACCACTGCTCAATGAGCTTTCCCCACCTGGCCCGCTCCTGCTTGGAGACCTTGGCATAGCCATAGCCGGGCAGGTCCACCAGGTAGACCTTCTTGTCGATGAGGAAGTAGTTGATGTGGGTGGTCTTGCCGGGGGCGGAGCCGACGCGAGCCAGGTTTTTCCGGTTCAGAATGCGGTTGATGACCGAGGACTTGCCCACGTTGGACCGCCCGGCAAAGGCGATCTGCGGCAGCCGGTCCCGCGGGCAGTCGGATATTTTGGCGGCGGAGCGGATAAACTCCGCGTTCTGTGTGTTCACGCGCATGGTCATGTTCCTCCCTTACGCCTGGATCACGGCGGTCTGCGCCGGGGCAGCTTCCGTGGGCGTGGCGGTCAGCTCCTCTCCCTGCTCGGCCTGGGCCAGAGGCGGATGCTCCAAGGCGTGGGCCAGCACCTGGTCCACGTGAGAGACCGGGATAAAGTGCAGGGCACTGCGGACGGTCTGGTCGATCTCTTCCAGGTCGGCCTCGTTGTCCTGGGGAATGAGGACTGTGTGGATGCCGTTGCGGAGAGCCGCCATAGACTTCTCCCGCAGGCCGCCGATGGGCAGCACCCGGCCCCGCAGGGTCACCTCACCGGTCATGGCCACGTCACCCCGGACGGGGATGCCGGTGAGGGCGGAGACCATGGCCGTGGTGATGGTCACGCCGGCGGAGGGGCCGTCCTTGGGCACTGCGCCCTCCGGGAAGTGGATGTGGATGTCCTTTTCCTTGTAGAAGTCCGTGTCGATCCCCAGCTGGGCCGCCCGGCTGCGGATATAGGTGAAGGCCGCCCGTGCGGACTCCTTCATCACGTTGCCCAGGTTGCCGGTCAGCTCCACCTTGCCGGAACCAGGGACCACGTTGGCCTCGGCCTCCAGCAGGGTCCCGCCCACGGCGGTCCAGGCCAGACCGTTGACCAGGCCCACCTGATTCTCCAGGCCGTTCTTCTCCGGGTGATACTTCCGGGTACCCAGGAATTTTTCCAGGTTGTCCCCGGTCACATGGGCCTGCTTGTACTCCTCGGAGACAATGCCCATGGCAGCTTTTCGGCACAAGGCTCCGATCTCTCGCTCCAGCACACGGACGCCGGACTCGCGGGTGTAGGACACGATGGTCTCCCGGATGGCCGCGTCGGTCATCCGCACCTGGCTCTTCTTCAGGCCGTGGCGCTTGAGCTGCTTGGGCAGCAGGTAGCTCTTGGCGATCTGCAATTTTTCCTCGTCGGTGTAGCTGGGCAGCTCGATGACCTCCATCCGGTCCAGCAGGGGGCGCGGGATGGTCGAGGTGGTGTTGGCCGTCGTGATGAACAGCACGTCGGACAGGTCAAAGGGCAGCTCCACGAAATGGTCCCGGAAGGTGGCGTTCTGCTCTGCGTCCAGCACCTCCAGCAGCGCGGAGGCGGGGTCGCCCCGCATGTCGCTGCCCATCTTGTCGATCTCGTCCAGCAAGATCATCGGGTTTCTCGTGCCCGCCTGGCGCACGGCGTTGATGATGCGGCCGGGCATGGCCCCGACGTAGGTCTTCCGGTGGCCCCGGATGTCGGCCTCGTCGTGGACACCGCCCAGGGAGATGCGGGCCAGCTTCCGATTCAAGGCCCTGGCCATGGACATGCCGATGGAGGTCTTGCCCACGCCGGGAGGGCCAACCAGGCAGATGATCTGCCCCTTCAAATGGGGTGCCAGCTGCTTCACAGCCACAAACTCCAGGATGCGCTCCTTGACCTTTTCCAGGCCAAAGTGATCCGCATCCAAGATCTTACGGGCGGCTGCGACGCTGGCCCGCTCCTTGGATGTCTTGGTCCAGGGCAGCTCCAAGCACACGTCCAGGTAGTTGCGCAGGACGGAGGCCTCGGCGGAGCCGTAGGGCTGCTTTTCCAGGTGCATGACCTCTTTCAGCAGCTTCTCCTCCACCTCTTCGGGCAGGCGGGCGTCCGCGATCTGGCGGCGGTAGGCGGCGATCTCGTTGTCACCGTCCTCCCCCAGCTCCTCCTGGATCACCCGTACCTGCTCCCGCAGGAAGGCGTCCTTCTGGTTCTGGGACATATTCTCCTGGACCTGGCGCTGGATGTTCTGCTCCATCTCCAGGATCTCCACCTCCCGGTGGAGTAGCCGGTTCATGCGGTTGAGCCGGTTCACCGGGCGCTGGTCCTCCAGGATGGACTGCTTGTCCAGCACCCGCATGGAGACGTTCTGGGCGATGAAGTCCGCGATATAGCCGGGGTCCTCGCTGGACATGATGTTCATCAGCATCTCGGTGGTCGCGTTTTTGGGGGACAGCTCCGTGTAGCGGTCGAAGAGCTCATAGGCCCGGCGGATCACCGCCTCGGCCCGCAGGGAGTTGGGCTTTCCCTCGATGTGGACCTTCTCCTCCTCCACGGGGACGATCTTGCCCTCCAGATAAGGCTCGGTCTGGGTCATGGTCCGCAGGACGGCCCGGCGCTGGCCCTCCACCATGACCCGGACGGTCTTACCGGGCAGGCGCAGGATCTGGCGCACCTGGGCGATGGTGCCCGCGGAGAAAAGGTCCTTTTTCTCCGGCTCCTCCACCCGGATGTCCTTCTGGGCCACCAGGAAGACGGGGCTGTTGGTGGACATGGCCTCCTCCACCGCCTTCACCGAGGCCTCCCGGCCCACGTCAAAGTGGACCATCATCTTGGGGTAGACCACCAGGCCCCGCAGGGCCAGGACGGGCATCGTGATGGGGTCCGGGTCGTAAAACGGTGTTTCGTTCTTTGCTTCTTCAGACATAGGGATTCACTTCCTTTCCGGCAGCAATCGCTGCGGGGTCCGGCCCGTTTTGTCCCAAAACAAAAGGGCCGGAAACTATGGCAAGAGGGCGGAGAAGTTTCCCCCTCCGCCCTGCTGTGTCGTTTCGGTTGTTGGGTCTGGGTCAGCCGACGCTGTCCTGGTGGGCCAGGCCACCGCTCTGGGCCTGCAAGGCCGCAGCGCCCAGCTTGTGGCGGGGCGGCCGTTCCGGGTCCCGGATGATCTGGGGGGGCTGGCCGTCCTTCACGCTCTCCGGGGTGATGTCCACCTCGGTGATGGTGCCGTCGGAGGGGATGTCATACATGACCTGGGTCATGACGCCCTCCAGCACGGCCCGCAGCCCTCTGGCGCCGATGCCGCGCTCGACGGACTTGTCCGCCACGGCCTCCAGGGCGCCGGGGGTGAAGACCAGCTTCACGTCGTCGTATTCCAGCAGCTTCTGATACTGCTTGACCAAAGCGTTCTTCGGCTCGGTCAGGATGCGCACCAGGTCCTCCCGGCTCAGGGGGGAGAGGGCGGTGATGGCCGGCAGACGGCCCACCAGTTCGGGGATGATGCCGAACTTGAGCAGGTCGTGGGGCTGGATCTGCTTGAGCACGTCCCGCCGTTCCAGCTCGGCCTTGCTCATGATCTCGGCGCCGAAGCCGATGCCCTTCTGGTTGATGCGCTTTTCAATGATCTTCTCCACGCCGTCGAATGCGCCGCCGCAGATGAAGAGGATGTTCTTCGTGTTCACCTGGATAAACTCCTGGTGGGGATGCTTGCGGCCGCCCTGGGGGGGGACATTGGCCACAGTGCCCTCTAAGATCTTCAGCAGGGCCTGCTGCACGCCCTCGCCGGAAACATCGCGGGTGATGGAGGTATTTTCGCTCTTTCGGGCGATCTTATCCATCTCGTCGATGTAGATGATGCCGCGCTCCGCCTGCTCGATGTCGTAGTCGGCGGCCTGGACCAGGCGCAGGAGGATGTTCTCCACGTCGTCGCCCACGTAGCCGGCCTCGGTGAGGGTGGTGGCATCGGCGATGGCAAAGGGTACGTTCAGGATCTTGGCCAGGGTCTGGGCCAGCAGGGTCTTGCCGCTGCCGGTGGGGCCGATGAGCAGGATGTTGCTCTTTTGCAGCTCCACGTCGTCGCCGCCGCCGAAATAGATCCGTTTATAGTGGTTGTACACCGCCACGGACAGGGCGACCTTCGCCGTATCCTGCCCGATGACATATTCGTCCAGATATGCCTTGATCTCACGGGGGGTGGGGATGGTGTCGGGCATATCGGGGTCGATCATCTGCCCCTCCGGCGGCGTCATGTTTTCCAGAATATCCATGCACAGGTGGACACACTCATTGCAGATGTACGCGCCGGGGCCGGCAATGATCTTGGCCACCTGGTCCTGGTGCTTGCCGCAGAAGGAGCAGCGAATGGCTCGTTTTTCATCGTTTTTGGACAAAACCGTTTCACCTCTTTCTGACGCAGGAAAAAGGGGGACGCCTGCGCCCCCCTTGGTTTCCTGTCTCGATCAGCGCTTATCGATCACTTTGTCGATCAGGCCATATTCCATGGCCTCCTGCGCGGACATGAAATTGTCGCGCTCGCAGTCTGCGGTGACCACATCCAGGGGCTTGCCGGTGTTTTCCGAAAGAATGTGGTTCATGCGCTTTTTGATCACTTCCAGGCGCTTGAGATGGATCGCCATGTCCGTGATCTGGCCCTGGGTGCCGGCGGAGGGCTGGTGGATCATGATCTCCGCGTTGGGCAGCGCCATGCGCTTGCCCTTGGTCCCTGCGGCCAGCAGGAACGCGCCCATGCTGGCTGCCATGCCGATGCAGATGGTGGAAACGTCGCACTTGATATACTGCATGGTGTCATAGATGGCCATGCCGGCAGTGACGGAACCACCGGGGCTGTTGATGTAGAACTGGATGTCCTGGTCGGGGTTCTGGGACTCCAGGTACAGCAGCTGGGCCACGATGAGGCTGGCGGTGGTATCATTGACCTCTTCCGAGAGGAAGATGATCCGGTCATTGAGCAGACGGGAGAAAATATCGTAGGAACGCTCTCCCCGGTTGGTCTGCTCCACTACATAGGGCACTAAACTCATTAGCTTGATCTCCTTTTCCATTCAGAGCAAAGTATGCCCGCCTGACGGAAAATTATTCCTCACCCTTGGGCTCTTCAGCCTTCTTCTTGCGGGTGGTCTTCTTGGGGGCTTCCTCGCCCTCTTCGGTGGTCTTCTTGGCTCTGGTCTTCTTGGCGGCGGGCTTCTTCTCCTCGCCGTCGGCGGTCTCCTCGGTCTTCTTCTTGCGGGTGGTCTTCTTGGGCTTCTCCTCTGCCTTCTCCTCGGCAGGCTCGTCCTTGGTGACCTCGGTGACCTTGATCTCGCCGGACTCTTCGTCGGCGGTGATCAGGTGGGGCTTGGCCTCGGCAGCCACGGCGGCCATGGCGCGGTCGCGGGCCAGGTCGACCTTCAGGCCGTTCTTGTCCAGCCCCTCGATGACGCGCTCATAGGGCACGTTCAGGTTGGCGGCGGCCTTCTTGATCTCCTCGTCCACGTCCTCGTCGGAGACGGTGATGCCCTCGGCGGCGACCACGGCGTCCAGAGCCAGCTGCTGCTTGATCTGCATCTCGGCAGGCTCCTTCAGGTCGCTGCGCAGCTTGTCCATGTCCATCTGCATGTACTGCAGGTACATCTCCAGGCTGATGCCCTGCTGCTCCAGGCGGGCAGCGTAGTTGTTCATCAGGCTGTCGATCTGGGCGTTCACCATAGCCTCAGGCAGCTCGATGTCGATCTGGTCGCACAGCTGGCCCAGCAGAGCCTGGCGGAACTTGGCCTCGCTCTGGGCCATGTTGCGGTCGATGATCTTCTGCTTCAGGTCATCCTTAAACTCTGCCAGGGTGTCGAACTCGGACACATCCTTGGCAAACTCGTCGTCGATGGTGGGGACCTTCTTCTCCTTGACCTCGATGCACTTGACGGTGAACTGGACGGGCTTGCCGGCCAGGTCCTCTGCGTGATAGTTCTCAGGGAAGGTCAGGTCGATGGTCTTCTCGTCGCCGGCCTTCATGCCCACGACGCCTTCCTCGAAACCGGGGATGAAGGTGTGGGAGCCCAGGGCCAGCTCATAGCCCTTGGCAGTGCCGCCGTCGAAGGGCACGCCGTCCTTGCGGCCTTCATAGTCCATGACCATGCTGTCGCCCATTTCGGCGACACGGTCCACGGGCTCCAGCTGGGTAGCGCGGTCAACGAACTGCTTCAGCTCGTTCTCCACGGAGGTCTCGGTAACGGTGGGCAGGACCTTGTCGGCCTCCAGGCCCTTATACTGCTTCAGGGTAACAACGGGACGAACGGTCACGGTTGCCTTAAAGGTAAAGCCCTCCTTCCCCAGAGACAGGATCTCCACCTGGGGGGGAGCCACAAAGTCCAGGCCCTTTTCCACGATGGCGTCCTGGCAAGCCTGGGGATAGATCTCCTCCACGGCGTCTTCATAGAACACACCGGCGCCATACATGCCCTCGATGACTTTACGGGGGGCCTTGCCCTTCCGGAAACCAGGCACGGAGATGTTGCCGCGGCTCTTACGATAGGCCTGATCCAGGCCAGCCTCGAACTCCTCCTGGCCGACCTCGATGGTCAGCTCGACCTGAAACTTCTCTTTGTTTTCAACAACGCTCTTGACATTCATGTCCTTTTTCCTCCTGTGAAATGCCGTTTTTGGGCGCGAGGGCCTCGAAAAGGGCATCGTATTGCAGTATATATAGGCTATCTTATCAGATTCTGATCCGAATTACCAGCCTTTTTTTCTTTAATCTAAGATTTTTTCCGGTTGGAAGTTGAGATAGTCCGCCGAGACCAGCCGGTAGGCCACGCCGTTCCAGGTGCTCTGCACCGCTCGGCGCAGGCTTTTCCCGTGGAGGTGGCCATAGTAGCAGGTGGTCACGCCGTACTGGGTCAGAAGGTCCAGCACCGGCGGACACCGGTAGCCCTTGAAGATGGGGGGGTAGTGGAGAAAACACAGCTTTTCCTTGTCTCCGGCGGCTTTCAGGGACGTCTCTAAGCGCCCCACCTCCCGGTTTAAGATCTTCTCGTTCTGGGCCTTGTCCGGCCCCTCCTCTTCAAAGAACCAGCCCCGGCTGCCGCACAGGGCTACGTTACCATAAAAGTAACAGGTATTGTGTAGAATTTTGAGGCTCGTGAACCCCTTTTCCTCAAAAAAGCGGGTCATCTTCGCCATGCTGTTCCACCAGTAGTCGTGGTTGCCCTTGAGCAGGATCTTGGTGCCGGGCCAGGCGTCCAGCCAGGCAAAGTCTGCCTCAGCCTGCTCCAGACTCATGCCCCAGGAGATGTCGCCGGGGATGACCAGGGTGTCCTCCGGCCGCAGGATCGAAAATCCCTCGGCCAGCTTGTCCAGATACCCCTGCCACACCCCACCGAAGACATCCATGGGCTTGTTCACCGACAGAGACAGGTGGGTATCGCCAAGGGTATACAGTGCCACGGGTGCCTCCTTACTTCAGCATCTCCAGCACCACGTCCTCCATCTTCTCCTTGTCCACGCTCTCGGTGAAGCGCACGGCCTTGTTCCGCAGGGAGGCCAGGGGCACAGGGGCGGGGCGGTTCGTGGTCTGGGAGAGCTGGTCCAGGGCGTCGATGCCGTCCTGGACCTCGGCCACGCCCAGGCTGTGCAGCACGCTGTAGCAGAACTTGAAGGGGCTGGCGGTGGAGACGAAGACGGTCTTGTTGGTGTCGCCGGTCTCCTGGCGGTACTTCTCCATCACGTCATAAGCCACAGCGGTGTGGGGATCGATGAGGTAGTTGTACTTCTTCCAGACCTCGGCGATGACCTTGCTGGTCTCCTCCTCGCTGCAGAAGCCGCCGTAGAAATCGGACTTGAGCTTTGCCTTGATCTCGTCGGAGACCGTATAGCCACCGTGCTTGTTCAGCTGCTGCATGTAGTCGGCCACCAGCTTGTCGTCCTGACCGGACAGGGCAAAGAGCAGGCGTTCCAGATTGCTGGAGACCAGGATGTCCATGGAGGGAGACATGGTGGTGTGGAAGGGACGGTTGCGGTCATAGGTGCCGGTAGCCAGGAAATCGGTCAGCACATTGTTGCTGTTGGAGGCGCAGATGAGCTTGCCCACGGGCAGACCCATCTGACCGGCGTACCAGCAGGCCAGGATATTGCCGAAGTTGCCGGTGGGCACGCAGTAGTTGACCTTCTCGCCCATTTGGATCTTGCCCAGGTTCAGCAGGTCGCAGTAGGCGGAGATGTAATAGACCAGCTGCGGCAGGATCCGGCCCCAGTTGATGGAGTTGGCAGAGGACAGGAAGTAGCCCCGCTTTGCCAGATCGTCCCGCAGACGCTCGTCGGAGAAGAGGGTCTTCACGCCGGTCTGGGCATCGTCGAAGTTGCCGTGGACGGCGCACACGCCGACGTTGCCGCCCTCCTGGGTCTGCATCTGCAAGGCCTGGACCTTGGATACGCCGTCCTTGGGATAGAAGACCAGGATCTTGGTGCCCTTCACGTCCTTAAAGCCTTCCAGCGCAGCCTTGCCGGTGTCGCCGGAGGTGGCCACCAGGATGCAGACGGTCTTCTTCTCGTTGTTCTTCACCAGGGAAGCAGACAGCAGGTGGGGCAGGATCTGCAAGGCCATGTCCTTAAAGGCAGAGGTGGGGCCGTGCCACAGCTCCAGGCAGTAGGTGTCGTCGTTCAGGGGATGCAGGGGGGCGACCTTGGGGTCGTCAAACTTGGTGCTGGCATACCCGGCCTCGGTGAAGGAAGTCAGCTCTTCCTCGGAGAAGTTGTCCAGGAACAGCTTCATCACGGCCACGGCCCGCTGGGCGTAGGTCTTGCCGCGCAGGTCCTCCAGCATCTCCGGGGTCAGCTTGGGGAAAACTTCGGGGGTCAGCAGACCGCCGTCGTCGGCCAGGCCCTGGGCGATGGTCTCGCTGGCGGACAGGAACACGTTCTTATTTCGGGTGCTTACATACTTCATCGTATTCACAACCTTTGCTTAGGATTTTTCAGAATAGAGCTTGGTGTCTTGAACTATGACTCCGCTTCAAAAAGCGTTTTCTAAATGATAGATGGTGGGCAGCACCGTCTCCACCCCCTGGGGGGCGTAGACCTCGACCACGTCGAACCGGGGCTGTAGCCGCGACGGGTGCTGGGAAAGATAGCGCAGGGCGGCCGTCCTCACCTTCCGCTGCTTGGCCGGGGTCACGGATTCCCGCGCCTGGGCCAGATCCGCATCCTTGCGGAGCTTGACCTCTACGAAGCAGAGATACGGCTCTCGGACAAGGATCAGGTCGATCTCCCCTTCCCGGCAGCGAAAGCGGGTGTCCAGCAGGCGGTAGCCCTGCCCTTGCAGGTACTCCGCCGCCTTCCGCTCGCCCCACTGGCCCAGGCCGGAGTGGTCTCCTCCCCGGCTGCTCACAGCTTTTTAAGAAACGTCTTGCGGTGGATCGGGCACGGCCCATACTCCCGCAGGCGTTCGTAATGGAGCTTGGTGGGGTAGCCCTTGTGTTTTTCAAAGGCGTACTGGGGGTAGCGTTCGGCCATTTCAATCATATAATGGTCTCTGGCGACCTTGGCCAGGATGGACGCGGCGGCAATGGACGCGCTTTTCCCGTCTCCCTTCACCACCGTCTCGTTGGGGGTCGTGATGCCGTTGGAGCGGTTGCCGTCGATCAGCGCCAGGTCCGGGGAAACGGACAGGCCGTCCATGGCCCGCTGCATGGCCAGCATCCGGGCGTTCAAAATATTGAGGGCGTCGATCTCCTCCGCCTCCGCCCAGGCGATGGACCAGGCCACGGCCTCGTCCCGGATGAGGTCATATAAAACCTCCCGGCGTTTCTCCGTGACTTTTTTGGAGTCCCCCAGCCACTGATGGGTCCAGCCCTTGGGCAGGATCACAGCCCCGGCATAGACTCGCCCGGCCAGCGGACCAGCGCCCGCCTCGTCCACGCCGCAGATGGTCTGGATGCCCTGGGCAAAGCGTTCGGTTTCGATGGCCCACAGGTCAGGCTGTTCCATGGTCGTCCTCCTCCCGTTCCAGGTCTTCGGGCAGCTCCAGGGTGATGCGGCCCATCTTCCCGGCCCGGAACTCGTCCAGCAGGATGTTCGCCATGCGCTCTAAGTCCACCTCGCCGCCGGAGATGAGAAAGCCGCGTTTTCTGGCCCCGGCCTCCAGCAGGTCCCAGCCGCTCATACCCTCTTCGGGAATGATCTTGAACCGGGCCGTCAAGGCCTCCGGCTTGCGCTGGGCCAGCAGGAGGATGAGGTGGCAGGCCAGGGTCTCCACGTCCATGATGGCGTCCCGCACGGCCCCGGTGAAGGCCAGGTGCAGACCGATCGTCTCATCCTCAAACTTGGGCCACAGAATACCGGGGGTATCCAGCAGCTCCAGGCCCTGGTCCACGGTGATCCACTGCTTGCCGCGGGTCACGCCGGGGCGGTCGCCGGCCTTGGCCGACTTTTTCTTGGCAACTTTATTGATGAAGGTGGACTTGCCCACGTTGGGGATGCCCACAACCATGGCCCGCACCGGGCGGCCCACCTGGCCTTTTTCCTTCCAGCGGGCGATCTGTTCCTTCAGCGCCCCGCGCATGACGGGGGAGAACTGCTTCACCCCTGCCCCGCTGCGGGCGTCGCACTCCAGCACGGAGATGCCCTTGCTGCGGAAGTAGGCAGCCCACTGCTTGCTGGCGGCGGAGTCGGCCTGGTCGGCCCGGTTGAGGATGACCACGCGAGGCTTGCTGCCCACCAAGTCGTCGATGTCCGGGTTCCGGCTGGCGATGGGGATGCGGGCGTCGATGACCTCCGCCACCACATCCACGTATTTGAGGTTTTCCCCGATCATCCGCCGGGTCTTGGTCATGTGGCCGGGATACCACTGGATGTTCATGGGCTGGTCCTCTCCTTTCCTGGCCGGGGGCGCACCCGCTTCGGCCTTGTATGATTCAGAACTAACTGTATAGTATACACGGTTTTTCCCGCCCTGAAAAGACTTTCCAGATAGAAAAGGCAGGAAATATCACGGCCCGCTTTGGAAGAACTTGAAAAGAGGGAGCGCACCAGGCGCTCCCTCTTTCAAATGTCTCAAATCAAAGCTTTTCCTTGACCTTAGCAGCCTTACCCACGCGGTCACGCAGATAGTACAGCTTAGCCCGGCGGACCTTACCTCTACGGACGGTCTCGACCTTCTCGATCACAGGGCTGTAGAGGGGGAAGACCTTCTCCACGCCGACGCCGTAAGAGATGCGGCGGACGGTGAAGGTCTCGTGGATACCGCCGTGCTTCTTGGCAATGACGGTGCCCTCGAACACCTGGATACGCTCACGGTTGCCTTCCTTGACGCGCAGGTGGACACGCACGGTGTCGCCCACGTTGACTGCGGGGGCAGCCTTCTCAGGCATGTTCTTCTCAATAAAGCTCTTCATAAGATCCATAGTCTGTTTCTCCTCCTGTTATACAGGTGTTCGTGAGGCCATTGTGCCAAAGCTCCTTCGCCCGGCGCCCCAGAGGACCACCCTTTTTACAATAGACCGTGAAGTATTTTAGCAGGTATCGCCCCGGATTGCAAGGGAAATCTGCAAATTTTTTACTCAGTTTTTGTTCTTCTCTTTCATCACCCGGTCATACAGGGCTTTCCGGGAGAGATTGCAGACCCCCGCCGTTTCCTTCACGGCGTCCCGCGCAGACATGCCCTGCTCCTGTAACTTGGCAACCATCGCCAAGCCGTCCTCTAACGTATACTCCTCCTGGGCCTTGGGCGGAGCCCCCTCAATGACCAGCACAAACTCTCCCTTGGGCGAGTTCTCGGCGTAGTGACGGGTTGCCTCGCCCAGGGTCGTGCGGCGGACCTCCTCATGGAGCTTGGTCAGTTCCCGGCAGAGGGCCACGCGGCGGTCCGGGCCGAAAGCGGCCGCGAGATCGTCCAGCGTCGCCCGGAGCTTGTGCGGGGCCTCATGAAAGACCATGGTGCGCTCTTCGTGCTTCAGGCTTTCCAGGTGGGCCTTACGATTCTTCTTGTTCATCGCCAAAAAGCCCTCAAAGGTAAAGCGTCCCGTGGGTAGGCCGGACACAGCCAAAGCATTCACAAAGGCGCAGGCCCCCGGGATCGCCACCACGGGAATGTCCTGGGCGGCGCACTGAGCCACCAGTTCCTCCCCCGGGTCGCTGATGGCAGGGGTCCCGGCGTCCGTGACCAGGGCGCAGCTCTCGCCGGCCAGCAGGCGGTCCACCAATTCATCCCCGCGGGTGTCGGCGTTGTGGCGGTAATAGCTCACCATGGGTTTCTTGATGCCCAGGTGGTTGAGCAGCTTCACCGTCACGCGGGTGTCCTCGGCGGCGATGAAGTCCACCGTCTCTAATGTCTCCGCCGCCCTGGGGGAAACATCCCCCAGGTTCCCGATGGGGGTGGCGACCAGATACAGCGTCCCAGCCATGGCAATGTCCTCCTTCTCTGTTCTCTATGTCAGTCGATCTTCTGTTTGGTAGTGGGTCGGCAGGATGTCCAGCCCCGGCCCGCCCTCCTTCACCGCCTCCACTAAGACGGCATAGGGCGCTTTCGTCCGGTGGTAGGATAAGAGCTGCATCCGCTTCGGCTCCAGCCGGGCCTTTTGCAGGGCGGCAAACAGCTCCGCCAGCCGCTCCGGGCGATAGACCAGCGCAAACCGCCCGCCTGTGCGGGTCAAGCGCCCCGCCGTCCGGCAGAGGTCCTCCACGGAACAGGTGTCGTCCATTCGCGCCTGCCCGCCGGATCTTCCGGACCCCGCTCGGAAATAGGGCGGGTTGGACAGGACCAGATGAAACTGGTCGCCCCGGAGCAGGCTTTTCTCCCGCAGGTCCCCGGTCAGGATCGTCCCGGAGAGGGCATTGTCCGCCAGATTCTTCCGGGCCAGCTCCGCTGCCGTGGGGTCCAGCTCGATGCCCACCCGCGTTAAATTTTCTTCCCGCTGGGCCGTCAGCAAGAGCAGGGACCCCACGCCGCACCCCAGGTCGCACACAGTCCATTTGGGCCGCAGGGTGCAGAACCCCGCCAGCAGCACGCTGTCCCGCCCCAGCTTGAAGCAGGCATCGGACTGGGTGAGCTGATACTTCCCCAGATATTCTACCGACGTCACGCCTTTCCCTCCTGCTGCTCCATCTGGCGCAGCTGCTGTAAGAACCAGCGGACCATGCGCCCGGTCATGCCCCAGATAAAATGTCCCTGATACTCGTAGATGGGCACGTTCATATAGCCCTTTCGCCAGGGATAGGTCTTGGGGAAGCCGATGCGCTCATAGGGAAAATCATCGTCCACTTTTGCCGAGACCACATAGCGGTAGACCTCCTCTTTGTAATTCAGCAGATAGTCCACCGGGACGAAGAACACGTTTTTGACCTCCGCTGCGCTGGCCTTGAGCCGCGCCGCGCCGGCGGCGCTGATCTCGGCCAGGAAGGGATAGACCACCCGGTCGCTGATGTCCTGCATCAGGTCCAGCGGGGCCAGCACCCGGATCTCCTCCGGGGGGATGCCGATCTCCTCCCAGGTCTCCCGCAGGGCGGTCTCCCTGGGGGTCTCCCCGTGTTCTCTTCGGCCGCCGGGGAAGCAGACCTCGCCGGGCTGGTGGCCCACCAGCGTATCGGCCCGCGTCTCAAAGAGCAAGCAGCGCTGCCCCTCCCACTGGACCAGGGGGACCAGGATCGCATACTCCCCCGCCGCCTCCTGAAGCCCCAGCTCCCGGTGGCTGAAATAGTCTTTTATCTCTTCGATGGTCATACACAGACTCCTTTCCCCCGGCGCTCAGGATTCGGGGACGGTGAATTTGGCCAGGGGGTCCTCCTCCTGCCAGAGGACGGCCTTTCCCTGGACCAGGCTGGCGGCCACGTCGATGAGCCGCTGGTTTTGGCTGCCCCGGAAGTGCAGCTCGTAAGACTTTTGGTCCTGCAAAAAGGGGCCGTCTACCAGCACGTCCGTCTCTTGCAAAAGCGCCGTCCAGTCCGCTCGTCCGGCGTCCCGCAGGTGCTCGAAGAGATAGCCGGTGTAGGTCCAGACGGTCAGGCCCAGGCCGTGGGCGGCCTTCGCCAGGGCCGCGCAGTCCGCCGCCTGGGCAAAGGGCTCTCCGCCGGATAAGGTCAGCCCCGCCATAAGAGGATTCTTTGTCAGCTCCTCCACCAGCGCCGCCACGGAGACTTCCCGGCCCCCCGCCGGGTCGTGGGTGCCGGGATTGTGGCAGCCCGGACAGCGGTGGGGACAGCCCTGGGTAAATACCGTGAAGCGAAGCCCCTGGCCGTCTACAATGGAGTCATGGACTGTGTTGGCGATCCGCATGCGACCTCCCCCTTACACATCAAAATAGCTTTCAAATAACTTTCGTATGATACCACACTTTCCCGCCCGGAGCAAGCCTGCCCGCCCGGCTTCCAAATGTTTTGCTTTCGTATAGCACAGGACGGGAGCAAAGGGAAACCTAACCTTTGGTTAATTGGGTTTTCCACCGTTTCCCGGTAAACTGAGAAAAAGGAGGTTTATCGCCATGAAACAGAAACGACTTTTTTCCCTCTTGCTGGCTGCCGGACTCTGCGTCAGCCTGGCCGCCTGCGGCGGGAGCGACGACACGGCAGACGACCCCGTCACCGAACCGGACCAGGAGCCCACCGGCTACACCGCCGAAGAGCTGGGCCAGGACGACTTCACCCCCGCCACCCTGGCAGAGGTCAACGGCACCTGGGTCGATGACTACGGGGCCGTCCTCCAGATCAACGCCGACGCGGAGATCTACCTCTACCGCACCGACGAGGGCCGGGTGGGCCAGGGCTGGGTCCGGGACGCCGACGGCGAGGCCTGGCTCAACTTCAACCGCTACCAGCATCTCTTTGAGCTATCAGACGACGGCAACACCATCTACATCCACCCCCTGGACAGCGAAATGGAAGATGCCCCACCCGACGCGGATACGGAGACCCTCTTCTACGAGACCTTCACCCGCGACGACACCGCCGACCCCGGCCAGTGGACCCTGGATGAACTGGACGGCGACTGGGTGGGCGAGGACGGCTCCACCATCTCCATCGACGCCGACAACTATACCTACGAAGCCCAGTGCGAGGAGACCGGCTCCACCGGCGACATCACCGAGGACGAAGACGGCCGAGGCATCTACCTCTACCTCAACGGCCACGGCTTCCTCATCCCCGACGCCGAGCGCAACACCTTCACCATCCAGTTCGTCGCCGCCGACTTCCAGATGCCCGACGGCAACTACGAGACGACCTATTCCCGTGCTTGAACCGCATAAAACCCACAGAAAAGAGACAGGCCGCAGCCTGTCTCTTTTTGGGTCACTTGGTTTCTGGTGCTTGCCGTTGTGGAGACTTACTTCTCCAGGGCGGCCCAGTCGCGGGTCTCGCGCATGCTCTCCCACGTTTCGTGGGTGCCGTCCTTCTTCAGCTTCTGATAATGGCTGTTGGTGGCTTCCTGGACAGCCAGGTAGAACCATGCACTCTCCTTCTGGTTGTCGGGCCAGGTCTTCATGTCCTTGTGCAGGTCATCCTTCGTCTCAGGCAGGCGCTTGAGCACGCGGTTGACCAAAGTCATAGTCTCAGCGCGGGTGATCTTCTGGTCGGGCTTGAAAGAACCGTCCTCATACCCCTTGATCCAACCGTGGTTGGCGGCGATGCTGATCTCGTCCTTGGCCCAGTGGCTGGACACATCAGAGAAGGTCGCAGGGGTCTTGTCGCCGTCCGGATCGAACCGGGCCGCGATCGCGGCGAACTCAGCGCGGCTGATCGACGCGTCAGGCTTAAAGGAACCGTCCTCATAGCCCTTGATAATGCCCATCTTGCTCAGGGTAGACACCGCGCAGGTATACCATGCGCCGTCCTTCATGTCGTTGTAGCTGTTGCTCTTGGTCATGTTGGCCTCACGGGTCTCGTCCTTCAGCAGACGGAAGAAGATCGTCGCCACCTCAGCGCGGGTGATATTCTTCTGCGGATACACCATGCCGTCGGGATAACCCACCACATAAGCGTAGTGGTCCTTCCCGTTCAGGCCAGTCGGCACATCATCGGGGATCTCCACAACAGGAGGCTTGGGACGGTTACTACCGCCGCTACCACCGCCGCTGGAGCGGTCAAAGTTCGCGGTGAAGGTGTAAGTCGCGCCACCCTTAGCGTTCGCGATGGTCTGCTGACCCAGAGCAGCGCCAGCCGTGCTGGTTTCAACCTTTGCATCGTTGGTCCATCTGGAGAAGTAGCATCTGTTGCCAGTCGCAGTAGCGGTGGAACCGCTGGCCACGACCTGGCCCTCGCCGACGCTCACATTCTCCTTATTCTTGATGGTCAGAACTTCCATGGTCAGGGGGCCAACGGAACCTCTATTCGTATCGCCACTCTGATACTTGACCAGAACCTGATAACAGTCGGGGATACCGTCGCCGCCGGTCTCACTATCACCTTCGGTAGGAGTCTTGCTGTCTCCGTCCTTCCAGTTGTCCAGATAGTAGTACAGGTCGATTTGAGTTCCCTTAATTAAAGTAGTAACGTCTTTACCATCTGCCTTAAATGTAGTCTCATTAGGAACATACACATAGTTGTTAGAGGAAGCGTCTGTCATGTTCTTTGCCATGCCTTCCTTCTCAACTAATGTGTTGAGGGAAGTTATCTTTTCTGCGTCAGCAGCAGTGATAGTCTTAGGACTATCGACTCTCAGTTTTTCAATTTCATTGCCCTTGGCATCTCTGAAGTGCTGAATAATCTTATAGTCCAAATTAGCTACCGCGGTTTCTCTGTACTGAGCAGTGTAAACCTGATCACCAGTCACATCGGCATACTCTTTATCCCAGCCAGTAAAGGTGTAATCATACTGTGCACTAGAAGCCCGGCTAGGATCAGCAGGGGCTTTCTCTGCCACATCACTTGCCGTCGTACCATATGCAACTTCTTCGACCTTCTTCAGCTCGGTGCCATTCCAGTCTTTCCAAGTTACGGTATAAGTCTTTGCGGTTTCTTTGTACTGAGCTGTGTAAACCTGATCACCAGTCACGTCGGCATACTCTTTATCCCAGCCAGTAAAGGTGTAATCATACTGTGCACTAGAAGCCCGGCTAGGATCAGCAGGGGCTTTCTCTGCCACATCACTTGCCGTCGTACCATATGCAACTTCTTCGACCTTCTTCAGCTCGGTGCCATTCCAGTCTTTCCAAGTTACGGTATAAGTCTTTGCGGTTTCTTTGTACTGAGCTGTGTAAACCTGATCACCAGTCACGTCGGCATACTCTTTATCCCAGCTAGTAAAGGTGTAATCATACTGTGCGCTAGAAGCCCGGCTAGGATCAGCAGGGGCTTTCTCTGCCACATCACTTGCCGTCGTACCATATGCAACTTCTTCGACCTTCTTCAGCTCGGTGCCATTCCAGTCTTTCCAAGTTACGGTATAAGTCTTTGCGGTTTCTCTGTACTGAGCAGTGTAAACCTGATCACCAGTCACATCGGCATACTCTTTATCCCAGCCAGTAAAGGTGTAATCATACTGTGCGCTAGAAGCCCGGCTAGGATCAGCAGGGGCTTTCTCTGCCACATCACTTGCCGTCGTACCATATGCAACTTTTTCGACCTTCTTCAGCTCGGTGCCATTCCAGTCTTTCCAAGTTACAGTATAAGTATTAGCAGTCCACTGAGCCACTGCCACGAGGTCCGCAGCGGGCATAGTATCCGGTTTTGCAGTCAGTTCAGTTTCACCCTGATACCATTTCCAACCACTAAATGTATAACCCTCTCTCTCGATAGAGCTTTCTCCGGCAAAGCCAGGAATAGTTGCTCCCTTTCTCAGGTCATTCGTAGTGTTATCTTCAAAAACAGCACCATTGACACCATCTTTATATGTAACCGAGTAGGTGTTAAATGTTACTTTCCCATAAGGAATCTGGAAATTAAGTTCCTGCTCCTCATTATCCACATTAACCTTCAACGTCGTTTCTCCATTGAGAGGATAATAGACATTCTCATACAGCAACGTGGAATCAATTTCATCCGGGCCAATCGTCACGGTATAAGTCTTGGTATAGGTGTAGTGTTTGGTATTGCCCTCATCAGAGGTCTGTTTATCAAAGGTGTTAAGATCCCAGTCGGCAGTTGTTTCTCCATTAAAGGCGCTCGAAGTTACACCCGTAGGAAGAGCATCATGCACCACACCCGCAGAAATACCGCTAGTAATGGTTTCAGAAATTTTCTCAAACACACTGTTCAATGCACCAGCATTGTCCGCATCATAAGCATGGTTACTATCCGTTGCGATGTTATTTCTTAAGAACTCGCCAACGGTAGGACCATGGGTGATATTCCCCCACCAGTCGCTTTCCGTATATGTGTACTGATTCGCTGCACCAAAGCAGACAGTATAAAGGTTAGCAACCTCTTTCAGTTTTCCTGCTGTCTTAGCTGTCTTGGTGTTAATCTTCTCACTGCCACTGCTTCCATTGCCGCCAGACGGCTCACCCTTATTATCCAGGCCATAGTAGGTAGGCGCTCCATCTGTCAGAGCAACCACATTCTTAAAGTTAACAGAAGTCACTGTTGGGTCATCAAATTGATCCTTAGCCTTAGCTAATCCTTGTTCTAGATTGGTACCACCGTTAACACCAATTTCATCTATAGCAGATATAACGTTTTCTTTTCCATCGTCCGTAGAAACATCTGTCCAGTCCAACTTGACAGAGGCTGTAGTCCCAAATACTACGATGGATAAATAGCGACCTGCATTTTCTACTGAACCTGCATAAGTGTTTACAAAATTCTCCGCAGCTGCTTTTGCAGCATCAAGGCGACTCTCTCCACAGGCATCTGTGTGAGTATGTTCTGTTTCTTCGCAGGTAAGCCATCCGAAGGTATAACAGTCTCTAGTATGCTTATGCTCATCTCTTCCACACACCACATGCCAATCCATAGAATTGGAAACATCAATCACCAACACCGTAGCAGCTGCTTGGCTGGTAGTTGTTGTTGTTTCGTGCATCTTGACTTCCAGCGTAACATCATAGGTATTCTCGCCATCCGCCTTTACCGCAGTCTTACTCAGACTGTCCACACCTTCAGGGTAGGTCTGGGACTCTGCTGGTTTTACAATCACGTCTTCATTCGTGGTTTCGCCGGCTGCCAGCGCTGTCACAGGTACCAAAGAAAGCACCATTGCCAGCGTTAGAACCAGGGCCAAGAATTTCTTTTTCATGGGTCTCCTCCTTTTCATCCTTCCGTTTGTTTTGAGTCACCCATTGTCGTTGGGTTGTAACCCAACGACAAAAGGGTATACCCTTTTGTTTTTGCGATATAAGCATGGATATCGCAAGGATACGTTCGCCAAAGCACACTCTTCTTTGGCGGCGCTTTATGGCAATATTATACCGTATCCTTCCGTCGAATGGCAAGGTTTTCCATGGATATGTTTGGGTACATTTTGTGTTCTTTTAGAGATTCATGCCCTGGTTTTATATCTTTCCGACAAAACACCCCCTGTGTCGGGTCCCGGCGGGGAACGGCACAGGGGGCGGCGCTCTTGACAAAGTGGGGAGAGACTGCTATCATAAAAGCAGAAAGAGCGTTGCTACTAGCGGTTGGCTCTTCGTATCAGCTAATAATTATATTTATGCTGACCGTTTGGCACCACCCAGGCGGTCAGCACGCTTTTATGGAAAGTGCCAGTGCTAAAAACACCACGCACAGCAGAAATTTCAAAAAAAATCTGTCCATTCCAGCTTCACCCCCTTCCAACGTGGATTTTGCGAGGGGCTAGCCAACCACTTTTCGTAACAACGCTTCTTTCCGGCCCTTTTGACAGGGCCTTTTTATTTTAGCAGATTTTGTCGAACTTTGCAACATGCGCCTTCGTATACAAAACCCCCTGCGTCGGGTCCCGGTTTGGGACGGCGCAGGGGGTGCGGCGCTCTTGACAAAGTTTTGGAGAACTGCTATCATAAAAACAGAAAGAGCGTTGCCACGAGTGGTTAGCCTTTCTGATTCATGCATAAGTAAATTTTATGCTGACCGTTTGGCTGCAACCGAGCGGTCAGCACGCTTTTATGGACAGTGCCAGGGCCAAAATGACCACGCACACTAAAAATCTCCAAGGAAATTTATCCACTCCAGCTTCACCCCCTTTCCACATGGAATTCGCAAGGGGTTAGCTAACCACTTTTTTATCGTAACAACGCATCTTTCCGGCCCTTTTGACAGGGCCTTTTTATTTTAGCAGATTTTGTCGAACTTTGCAACATGCGCCTTCGTATACAAACCCCCCTGCGTCGCTTCCCGGTCTGGGACGGCGCAGGGGGGTTGCTTTTGGGGTCAGGTGGTCTGGTGGGCCGGGTCGTCCAGGTAGGCGCAGGCGGACAGGGCGGCGACCTGGCCCTCGCCGGCGGCTTTGGCGATCTGGTAGGGGGCGCCGGTGCAGTCCCCTGCGGCGAACACGCCGGGGAGATTGGTGGCCATGCTGTGGTCGACTTGGATGGCCCCGTTGGCGGTGGCCAGGGTCGGCAGCAGGTCCGTGGGGGCCACGGCGGGGCGGAGGATAAAGACCCCCGCGCAGGGGATGGTCTCGCCGTTGGCGGTCAGGCCGGTGACGGTCAGCTGGCCTTGGATCGAGACGGTGCCGGTCTGGACAAAGGGGATGTCTGCTTCCAGCGTCTCCGGGCGCTTGGGGGCAAGGTAAGTCACTTGACAGCCCAGGTTTTTCAGGAAGTTGGCCTCCTCCGGCGCATCGGGGCTGCGGCCGACCACGGCCACGGGCTTGCCCCGGTAGAGCATCCCGTCGCAGGTGGCGCAGTAGCTCACGCCCCGGCCCAGATACTCGGCTTCCCCAGGAAATTTTTTCTGCCGCACCACGCCGGGGGCCAGGATCAAGGCCCCGGCGGAGAGGACTTGGCTGCCCACGCTGACTTGAAAGCCGTTCCAAGGCAGGGCCGAGAGGGCGCGGCCCTCTAACAATGCGACGCCTGCTTCTTTCGCGTGGGCGTGAAAGGTCTCCAGCAAGTCCGCCCCGGACTGACTGGGCAGACCCAGGTAATTGTCTACCCGCTCGGCCCGTGCCAAGGGGCTGTCCTGCCAGCGGTTGCCCACCACGAGGACGGTCTTGTTCCGGGCGCGGGCCGTCAGGGCAGCGGACAGCCCCGCCGGGCCGCTGCCGATCACGATGATGTCATAGTGCATAAAGCGCTCCCTCCTGCTCTGCTGTGTTGGTCCCATCATAGCATATCCAATCTCCCCCGTCTACTCGTCCCCCGCGTCTACGCGCAGTCGCACGCTGTATTTTTTGGCACGGTATCTTGACACAGCGTCAGAATTGCGATATCCTATCTATACTGACACAGCGTCAGAATAAAATCACGTTGACGATGGAGGAAGAAACACATGTTAGGAAACTTCACCTATTATAACCCCACCAAGCTCTATTTCGGCGGCGGCTCCGTCGCGTCTTTGCGGGACGAGCTGCCCAAATACGGCCCCAATATTGTCCTGGTCTACGGCGGCGGGTCCATCAAAACCAACGGCATCTATGACCAGGTGACCGCCATCCTGAAGGACTGCGGCAAAAACGTGGCGGAAATTTCCGGCGTCATGCCCAACCCAACCCTGCCCAAGGTCCTGGAGGGCGTGGAGATCTGCCGCCGGCATCAGGCCGACTTCCTGCTGGCCGTGGGCGGCGGGTCCGTCTGCGACTACACCAAGGCCGTGGCCGCCTCCGTCCACTGCGAGGAGGACCCCTGGCAGAAGTATTTCGTCCGCTTTGAGGAACCTGCCTGCCCCGTGGTCCCCCTGGGCTGTGTGCTGACCATGGTGGGCACCGGGTCCGAGATGAACGCCGGCAGCGTCATCACGAACCCCGACACCAAGGAGAAGGTGGGCAAGGTCTTTGAGAACGAGGACGTGATGCCCAAGTTCTCCATCCTGGACCCCAACTACACCCTCACCCTGCCCCGGTACCAGATGGTCTCCGGCATCTACGATATTTTCAACCATATTTGTGAGCAGTATTTCTGCGGCGCGGATGACAACACCAGCGACTACCTCAGCGAGGGCCTCATGCGCTCCGTGATCCATTCCAGCCGCATCGCCGTAAAAAACCCCCAGGATTACGAGGCCCGCAGCAACCTCATGTGGACCGCCACCTGGGCGCTGAACACCCTGGTCGAGTGCGGCAAGACCGGCGACTGGATGGTCCACATGCTGGGCCAGGCCGTCGGCGGCGTGACCAACGCCACCCACGGCATGACCCTGGCCGCCGTGTCTCAGGCGTACTATCACCACGTCCTGCCCTACGGCCTGCCCAAGTTCAAGCGCTTCGCCGAAGCCGTCTGGGGCATCGACCCCACTGGTAAGAGCGATGAGGAAGTTGCCCTGGCCGGTCTGGACGCCATGAAGGCCTGGATGGAGGAGATCGGCGTGGTCATGCATCTGACCGAGCTGGGTGTGGACGAGTCCATGCTGGACCAGATCGCCGACCTGACCTTCCACATGGACGGCGGCTACAAAGCCCTGAAGCGGGACGAGATCCTTGCGATCTTCCGCGAAAGCCTGTAAGCGCCATGCCCAAAGCCTCCCAAGCCCGGACCAACGCCCGCAAAGAGGAGATCATCTCCGCCTGCGCCGCCCTCTATGAGACCATGAGCTTCAAGGACATCACCTTGAAAGACATCAGCCAGGCCACGTCCTTCACCCGCACGTCCATCTACAACTATTTTCAGACCAAAGAAGAAATTTTTCTGGCCCTGCTCCAGCGGGAATATGACCTCTGGCACCAGGACCTTCTGGACCTGCTGAGCACCCACGAGGCCATGACGGCGGACGCCTTCGCCGCCGCCCTGTCCCACACCCTGGCCCGGCGGGCGCGGATGCTCAAGCTTCTCTCCATGAACCACTACGACATGGAGGCCAACAGCCGCATGGAGAATCTCGTCGCCTTCAAGCGCTCCTACGGCGCCGCGATGCGGGCCGTGACCCAGTGCGTGGAAAAATTCTTTCCCCATGTATCAGAGGAAGCGGTCCAGGGCTTTCTCTACGCCTTCTTCCCCTTCCTCTTCGGCCTCTATCCCTATGCCTACGTCACGGACAAGCAGAAGGCCGCCATGGACCAGGCAGATCTCTCCTACCCCTCCTTCTCCCTCTACGACCTGGCCTACCCCTGCATCCGCAAGCTGCTGGAGGGGTTTCACTGAAACCGCAAAGCCATTGCCGATCTGCAGGCAAATTGACAAGGTTAGTACAATCTGGTATACTGGTTGTACTTTTATTTTCTCCAGAAAGTATTTTACGGAATGAGGGGTAGTGTGCTGTGAAAAAAAAGTTGAGTTTTCGAGAATACGTGACCGTGGCCAGTATGCTCTTCGGCATGTTCTTTGGTGCGGGGAACCTGATCTTCCCTGTGTCCATGGGCCAGCAGGCGGGCAGCCAGGTGTGGATCACGACCCTGGGCTTTCTCATCACCGGCGTGGGCCTGCCCCTGCTGGGCGTGGCGGCCCTTGGCATCAGCCAAAGCAACGGCCTGTTCGACCTGTCCAGCAAAGCCGGGCGGCCCTACGGCATGTTCTTCACCTGCGCCCTGTACCTGACCATCGGGCCTTTCTTCGCCATCCCCCGCTGCGCCACCACGTCCTACACCGTGGGTCTGGAGCAGATCCTACCGGAGGGCCACGCCAAGCTTTTCCTGCTGCTGTTCTCGTTGGCCTTCTTCGCCGTAACGCTCTTCTTCTCCCTGCGGCCGGGAAAAATTTTGACCTGGATCGGTAAAGTCCTGAACCCCTGCTTCCTGCTCTTCCTGGGCATCCTGCTGGTCGTTGCTCTGGTCTCCCCCGGCGCGGCCATCTCCTCTGTGGAGCCCATGGGGGACTACGCTACCCAGCCCTTCCTGAAGGGCTTCCTGGAGGGCTACAACACCATGGACGCCCTGGCCGGTCTGGCCTTCGGCATCATCGTGGTGCAGGTCATCCAGGGCCTGGGGGTGAAGGAACCGAAGGACGTGGCCGGCAGTACCGTTCGCTCCGGCATTTTCAGCTGCCTGCTCATGGCCGTCATCTATCTGGCCGTCGCCGTCGTGGGGACGCAGAGCCGCGGCCTGTTCCCCGCCGCCGAAAACGGCGGCATCGCCCTGGCCCAGATCGCCCAGCACTACCTGCACGGCGTGGGTCTGCTGGTCCTGGCCGCCACCGTCACCCTGGCCTGTCTGAAAACCTCCGTGGCCCTCATCACCAGCTGCAGCGAGACCTTCGTCGGCCTCTTCCCCAAGGGGCCCTCTTACCGGGTCTGGGCCATCGTGTTCTGCCTCATGTCCTTCGTCTTTGCCAACCTGGGCCTGAGCACCATCATCAGCTACGCCGTGCCCGTGCTGATGTTCCTCTATCCCCTGGCCATCGCCCTGATCCTGCTGGCCCTCTTCGGCAAGTTCTTTGGCCACAGCCGGGAGGTCTACGTCTCCACCCTGGTCCTGACGCTCGTCGGCGCCGTCTACGACCTGCTCCGCAACCTCCCCGAAAATCTCCGCGCCCTGCTGCATCTGGACGGTCTGATCGAAGCCGTGGGCAATGTTCTGCCCCTCTCCGGCATCGGTTTCGGCTGGGTCTGCCCGGCGATCATCGGCCTGGCGATCGGCCTCATCCTCCACTTCTCCCGCCGGAAGAAAGCGACGGCTTGACGCCATAAAAACAACCTCAAATTCCCCCTGGATCCTATCGTTCACTCGATCTGATCCAGGGGGAATCTCTTTTTTCGTTATATTATACTTTCTCGATCCCGCAGGGATAGATGCTCCCCAATCGCTGCTGCTCCTGGGTCACGGCTTGGTAGAAGCCATAGCCGCCGGAGAGGTGGGCACAGGTGAAACCGCACTGAGTCAGGATACGGCAGGCCAGATAGCTGCGCAGGCCGGACTGACAGTTGACGTAAACCGGCTTAGCAGGGTCCAGCTCCCCCAGCCGCTCCCGCAGCTCATCCACAGGGATGTGAAGGGAACCTTCCAGACGGCCGTTGGAGACCTCCGCATTGGTCCGCACATCCAGCAGGGTCACGCTGCCGTCTCGCGGCAGGGCAGCAACGTCATGCCAGTGGAACTGCCGTACCTTCCCCTGGGCTAGGTTTTCGATCAGGTAGCCGATGAAATTCACCGGGTCCTTGGCAGAGGCATAGGGCGGCGCATAGGCCAGGTCCAGCTCCTTGAGCTGCGTCGCCGTCATCCCAGCTCGGATGGCAGTGGCCAGAACGTCGATACGCTTGTCCACCCCTTCCCGGCCCACGATCTGCGCCCCCAGCAGGCGCAGGGTACCCTTCTCATACAGCGCCTTGATGTACAGAGGCGTGGCACCGGGATAATAGGATGCATGGGCAGGCGGAAAGAGCACTACCTTGTCATAGTCCAGTCCTTCGGCCTGGGCCGTTTTCTCGTTGATGCCCGTAGAGGCCGCCGTCATATCAAAGAGCTTTAGGACGGAGGAGGCTTGGGAGCCGCGGAACCGGCTGTCCCCGCCGCAGATGTTATCTGCCGCAATACGCCCCTGCTTGTTGGCGGGACCAGCCAAGGAAATCAGCGTCTTTTGCCCGGTCACGAATTGCCGGACCTCCACCGCATCGCCCACAGCGTAGATGTCCGGAGCGGAGGTCTCCATCCGGTCGTTCACCGCAATGCTTCCCCCAACGCCCAGGTCTAGGCCAGCGTTCTTCGCCAGCTTGGTATCCGGGGTCACGCCGAGGGCCAGCAGGACCATGTCGGCTCGCAGCGGTTCTCCCTCCTCCAGCAGGGTCAGCACGCTCTCCCCGTCCGGCTGCAAGCCTGTCACCGTTGCCCCCATACGAAGGGCGACGCCGTGGCTCCGCATCTGCCCGTGAACGAAGCTGGCCATATCCGGGTCAAAGGGAGCCAGCAGCTGCCGGGAGCGCTGGACGATCGTTACCTGTACCCCCAGCTCTGTCAGATTTTCGGCCATTTCCAGGCCGATGAAGCCTCCGCCGGCCAACACCGCCGTCTTGGGCTTGTGCTTCTGCACAAAATCATGGATGCGCAGCGTATCCTCGACAGTACGCAGGGTGAATACCCGCTCCAGCTCCCCCTGGACTACGCCTGGAACAATGGGCTTGGCACCGGGCGAGAGGACCAGCTTATCATACGTTTCCGTGCTCACCTTTCCGGTCTCCAGCGCATGGACCGTGACTGTCTTAGCCGTTGGGTCAATGGCCGTCACCTCATGCCGGACCCGAACGTCGATGCGGAAGCGCTTCCAAAAGCTTTCCGGGGTCTGTAAGGTCAGCTCTTCCTGTTCCTGGATCACGCCGCCGATATAATAGGGCAGACCACAGTTGGCATAGGAGACAAAACCACTCCGTTCAAACACAAGGATCTCTGCCGTCTCATCCAGCCGCCGGATCCGGGCCGCCGCCGAAGCGCCACCAGCTACCCCACCAACGATGACTACTTTCATAATTTTTCCCGCCTTTCTTTTGCTTTCCATTGACAGATCCCCTGCGTCATCGTCCCCATCGGGCAAAACACACACCAGGATCTAGGTTTATATAAAATCATCACGAATATCCCCAACAAGAGTGACGTCAGCATAAGCCCATAAAAGATGGCATTTGCATCGTCTCCTCTCCGAAACGGATGCTTTTATTGTAGGGGATGACATGCTGGGATACTGTAACACGGTTACGTTTTTGCAAAAAAACTCCGGCGTAGCCCAAGTAGACCACGTCGGAGATTTTTGCGTTCTTATGGTGAGGCGATGGTGTTCAGGCCCGCCGGGTCACGAAGGAAGATCGCCCCTCGTTTCAGCTCGACCAAGCCTTCCTCGGAAAACTGCTTCAGCATCCGCGCCACGGCTTCCCGCGCCGAGCTGATGTGCTTTGCCACCTCTTCATGGGTCATGCGGATGACGGAAGCGCCGGTGCGCTCCGCCTCCTGCACCAAAAAAGCAGCCAAACGCCGGTCCAGCCCCCGGAAGATCCTTCCAGAAAGGGATCTGCCGAAGGTGTTCTTCCAGTTCCTGCATGGCAGTTTCCCAAAGCTCAGTGGCAGCCGTGGTTCCCGCAGGTGTGGCCCTTGCCGTGGTGGCCGCAGGTGTGGCCTTCGCCGTGGCCCTGGCCGTGGTGGTCACAGCGGACGTTGGGGTCATAGCCCAGGTTGCCGGACAGCAGCGCGTTCACCGCGGCGTCGGCGTCCCCGCGCACACCGCCGTAGAGGCGGATGCCGGCCCCGGCCAGGGCGACCTGTGCGCCGCCGCCGATGCCCCCGCAGATCAGCGTATCCACGCCGCGCTGCATCAGGAAGCCGGCCAGCGCCCCGTGGCCGCTGCCGTTGGTGTCCACGACCTCCGTCCGGCTGATCTGTCCGTCGGTGATCTCATAGATCTTAAAGGCCTGGGTGTGGCCAAAGTGCTGAAAGATCTGTCCGTTTTCATAAGTCACTGCGATTTTCATGGTGGATTCTCCTTCTTGTTTGTGCGGGTCCGGGGCGTCCGGGCGGACCGGCAAAGGCCCCTGGCGGCACCCCTGGCCGCAGCCGCGCTCCCGGCCGCCGCAGAGGCGGTAGTTCCCGCCGCGGATGACCAGGGGCCGCCCATAGACCAGGCAGGCCGCGATCTTTTTCCGGGCGCTCTCATAGATCTCCTGCACGGTGGAGCGGGAGACGTCCATCTGCGCCGCGCACGCCCCCTGGGTCTTTTCCTCCAGATCGACCAGGCGGATGACCTCGTACTCATCCAGCGTCAGCACGATGGGCGCTTCCGCCCGGCCCTCCTGCGGCCCAAAGGCCCCGACCCGCGGCAGCCCGCAGATCCTCCGGCATCTCTGTGGTCTCGGCATACCCCTTCCCCCCTTTTTATTTCCGGTATATGCCGATTATAACACCAGGAGAACCAAATTGCAAGCCAAACAAGCCCCTTCGAGCGATACCTGTGAAACTCTCACGCAGGGTGGTACCCGTGAAGTTCTCACGCAGGCTCGAAGGGGCTTGGTCTGACTGATTGATTTGATTTATTTTCGCAGGGTCGCCTCGCTCGGCTCCCCCACGAGCACATGGTAGCGGTGGGTGAAATTGGTCTTGGCGACCCCGGCGCAGACGGGGCAACCGGTGCGCATCTTTCCCGTCCGGGAATACACTTTGGCTTTCCAGACGTGCCCCTCCTCGCAGCGCCACCAGACGCGCTTGCCGCTGCCCACGGTCACCTGGTCGGGGCGGAGGGAGCCGTTGCGCTCCGTGTCCCACTGGGCGGCGACCTGGGGCTCTAAGGACGCCAGGTCGTTGAACCCCGGCAGGACCTTGCGGCCCGTGCAGTAGGGGCAGCCGGTGGCAAACTGGACCCGCCGGCCCACCGGGGCCCGCCACGTATGCCCCTGCTCGCACTGCCACCAGACGGACCGGTTGCTGTTCGCCGCCACCTGTTCGGGGCGCAGGCCGTTGTTTTTCGTCGGGTGCCACTGGGCGGCCAGGGCGGGAAAGGCCGAGGCGAAGTCATTCACCCCCGGCAGGACCAGCCGCCCCGCGCACACGGGGCACCCCGACCCGCCGCTGGTCCGGCTGGTCACGCTGGCCTGCCACTCGTGCCCCGCCTCGCAGCGCCACCAGGCCTTCCGGTGGGAGCCGGGGGCCACCTGGTCCGGCTGAAAGGCCCCGTTTTTCGTCGGGTGCCACTGGGCGGCGATGTCCGGGAAGCGGGTGGCGAAGTCGTTCACGCCGGGCTGGAGCCGCCGGGTGGTGCAGTAGGGGCAGCCCCGCCCGGAGGTCCGGGACTTCACCGGGGCCTGCCAGCGGTGGCCCTTTTCGCACTGCCACCAGTATTCGTCTCTCGTGCCGTAGGTCACGTTCTGGGGCGTGGCGGGCAGGTTGGCCGGGTCCCACTGCTCCAGAAGCTCCTCCTGGTGGTGCAGGAGGCAGAATTCATATAATGTTACTTTCATCGCATCTGATATGGTCAGGAGGGGGACCCCATTTGGTCCCCCTCCATAGGTTTTCGGTACGAAACTGTGTCTGGCTTCTCTCGAAGCGGTCCTTACACCACGTTCCCGTTCCCCTGGGAAGAGTTGGCGTTGGACCACGCCTTCTCCAGGGCCTCCCAGTTGCGGATGGGCAGCGTCTTGGTCCAGTTTTCATACTTGGTCTTGTCGCTGTTCTCCTTCATCTGGTAGGTGTGGGAGTTGGTGGCTTCCTGCATGTCGGCGTAGTACCACTTGGTCTGGTCCATGTTGTCGGGCCACACCAGCATATCCTTGGTGAAGTGGTTCTTGTCCGGGTGCCGGTCCAGGGTGCGGTTGACCAGGGTCACGGCCTCGGCGCGGGTGATGTTGCGGTCGGGCTTAAACGTCCCGTCCTCATAGCCGTTGACGAAGCCCTTGTTGGCGGCCTGGTTGATGTAGTCCTTGGCCCAGTGGCCGCTGATGTCGGGGAAGAGGTCCTTGCCGCTGTAGGTCACGTCGAAGAACCGCGCCGCGATGGTCGCGAACTCTGCGCGGGTGATATACCCGTTGGGCCGGAAGCTGCCGTCCTCATACCCGGCAATGATCCCGGCGTTGCTCAGCGTGGACACGGCATTATTAAACCAGTCCCCCGTCTTCACGTCAGAGTACCCACTGTTCTGGCTCCAGAACTTGGTCCGGCTCTCGTCGGTCAGCATCCGGAAGTAGATCGTCGCCACCTCAGCGCGGGTGATCTTCCCCTCCGGCCGCACGGGCTTCTTCGTCTGGTCGGTCGTCGGCTGACCGGTGTAGTAGTCCACAGGATAGCCGATGATGTAACCATAGTGATCCTTCGTGTTCAGCGAAGGCCGAGAGCCACCGCTGTGACTACCGGAGTTGCCGCTGCTGACCGTGTAGGAAACAGAGGGCTTGGGGAACTCAGCCAGCTTTGTGTTAGCATCCTTGTAAAGCGCAGCGCTCTTATTGGTATACAGCGCTTTCGTCGTGTCAACATCAGCGCCCGTATCGTCCACCTTTCCATCGCCGTCCAGGTCCTTCACACCATAGGTACCCGTTTGGGGGTTGGTCAGCTTGAGCTTGTAAGACAGCGTGACCTCAGTGCCTGCGTAAACATCCTTGTTGATGTTCCAGACAAACGTCTTGGTAGTCGGTGTGTAAGTAACGGTGTACGGATAGCTATCGCCCTCCAGCTGGCCAAAGTTTACCGTATATCCTGCCACTTCGCCCGTAATTTCCTTGCCTCCAACCGTCATGGTAAAGCTACCATTCTCTAGGGCAGAGTCACCAATACCAACGAGCGTAAAGCCGTCGCCAATCTCGTCGATCACATAGGAACTCTTGCTGATCGCAATGGTCTGATCAGACTGAGTTCCTGGCTTGCTGTTTACCTTCGGCAGTTTCAGCGTCACCGTCGTGGTCCAGTCGCTGGTTTCCAGGCGGCCGGTGGCGGATTTGAGCTGCTTGGTGTCCCAGGTAGAAACAGGGTCGGAGTTGATGGGATTATTGTTGTCGCCATCCTTCACAATGGCATTGACGATCTTGCCGTTGGAGATGTCAGCTGCTTGGACTTTGTAGGTGACATAGTAGATCTTCGTCTCGCCAGCAAAGACCGTAGCCGTCCACGTTCCATTTGTATCCACCCGATCCCCTGTGCAGGCCTCGTTGTCATAAACAGCCGCCCCTGTCAAGGTTTCCTTCAGCGTCGTAGATGCCGTCGTGCCGCCATTGTTCTTCACGGTAACAGACCAAATGATCTTGTCACCCACATGGGCAACCGTTTTATCAGCGTTGAAGTCAACGTCATTAACCTTGTAAGGCTGCTTCGTAACGCTCAAATTCGGAGCCTGGTACGTATTCTGGATGGTGAGAGGAGCTGTCGGTGTTACATCAGTAGGTGCAGCTTCTGCCGCATCGCTAGTAGGTGTTACAGTATAGCTAGCGCTATACGTTCCATCCATCTTAGCTTCAATCTTCAACTGATAAATTGTCGAATCATACTCCACACCGGAAACATCACCCTCAGTTTCCTGAACGGTGTAGGTATAGGTTCCTGCGGACAGGCTCAAGGTGCCGTCATTATCAAAGATAAAGGGAGCAGTGTAAGTATCTCCATTCTGTGTCCCGTTCTTCAATGCACTCACAGTAACACTACCAGAAATGGACTTGGGTTTTTCCACAGTCTGGTCGTTTACTTTCTCTTGTTTTACCGTTACAGTGAACGTCGTGCTGTCAGGCAACGTGCTGCCGTCCTTTAGCGTCAGTTGTTTTTGAATCAGTTGGGAGAGGTTGACCGTTGCATTTTTTGTATAGGTGTTCGTCACGGTCATGGTGCTGGACTCACCTTTCTTCACGGTAACCGTAGCCGAGTTAGCCTGGGTAGCCGCCACATCATTATACTTTGCTGTGTAGGTATAGTCTTTCACATCAGCATTGCTCTCGCTGACTGTGTATTCACCAGCGGGGAGGTCGGAGATGGTCCAGGTGGCAGTTATAGATGTAGACTCATTATCCTTCGTTCCTAACGTAAGCTCTCGGCTATAGGTACTATTTGTGCCAGTTCCAGCCACCGTAATCTTAAAGTCACTAGGCAGCTTGTCCAGAGTGAGATTTTCTCCCTGTACTTCCTTGGTAACTTTCAAGGTACCGGTCGTTACAGGCGCTTTTGTTACAGTCAATGTTCCGTTTTCATAGGACACGTTGTAGTTGCCCTGTGTAGGTGCACCAGTAAGTACAATAGGGAACGTTCCCTCCGTAGAGGTAGCAGGATCATAGGCACAAGAAATGTCGTATTTTACCGTTTCTTCCCCAATCGTGCCAGAAACAGTTGCATCATATTCTGGCTTAGGATCACCTGCTTGGATAGTTTTATCCTTTGCCTTAACCGTCACAAGTGCGGGGTTAATGGTAAAATTCGCAGAATAAGGCCCATAGCTAACCTCTGCCGCACCTCCCTCAGTTTTATCCGAGAGCTTCAGATTAAAGTTATAAGTGTAAGGCTCAACCGCATTCTTTTCGCCACGCTTCACATTCGGAGAAGTTTTTATGTTACTAACGGCACCTGCATTCATTTCCCGATTGTCCTCATACCACTTACCCGCCGTTTCTCCCGCACGAATTTTGTAGGTGTAAGTAGTCCCCTCAACCGTCACCGTCAGTTCCATATTAACATAGTAGTTTTTGGCTATGTTGGTGTCATTTACTAAAGCATTAACTTTCTTCGCCACCTCAGAGAGGATAGCAAAGCCACTGCCATTATAGGTTTGTTCCTCTTCAACCTTTAGCTTATCCAGCAATTCCTCATTGGAACCCAGGCTAATCGTCACAGGCACCTGAGGATCCTTAAGCGAAATGATTGGTTCCTCATTGGCTTCCTTACCAGCCTTAATATAAGCCCCAGCATTGGTAGGCTGGGTACCGCCGTAGTTGGTACACTTGATGGTAAACTCAATGATGAGCTTCTGGCCATGAGGTTTATCACCATCAAGACCACACCAGTTTTCAGAGAAGTTGAAACCGGTAACGGAGATTGACTGGTTATCAATTGTTGGCCTGATGGTGCTCTCCGTTTCCTTACCCCATTTAAATGTTTCACCATCCTTAGCGATACAGTTTGCCGTATAGACCTTAACACTACCCTCAGTCAGCGCAAAGTTACTAGGCACATTATCAACGACAACTGCGCTAGCATCAAGGGTAGAAGTCGTGGTCGTAGACTGCGAAATTTTCTGGAAAACCTGATCCAGATCACCTGCGTTATCTGCCTTGAAGTAGTAGTTACCGTCGGCAGGTCTACCAAGGTCAATGTCGGTATAGTTCCCCCAATCCTTCTTCCCAGAGGCATTCGGATACTTAGAGGAAACACCATTCATATATTTATTGAAGTCTCCTTCGGTGTCAGAGGGATTAGCGCCATTAAACATACCAATGGTATACACTTTGGTTTCGCCGGCTTTCAAAGTTTTCGCTGTATCAACAGCGGCACCGGCAACATTCCAACTAAAGTTAGTTTTTTTCGTTGGCTCTCCATCGGTAAACATAATAACAACAGAGGGACGGTTCTTGTCTTGACGACCGTTCAGAACCCCATCAGCTTTTTCCATGCCAAGATCCGCTCGTGTAGCTCCACCCGCAGTCAAATCATTTACAGCTGTCTTTAAAGAATCAACTTTCCCTTCAACAGTAACATCTGTCAATTCTGTTACTTTTTGTGTATAGTTCTTACCATCTCCGTATATATCATTGCCAACCTCGTTTGTTGAGGTTCCAGCAAATTTAACAATGCTGATCCGATGCGCAACGGGAGTATTGCCGTTCTTCTGGGCTGCAACACTGTCGATGAAGTTGTTTACAGCTGTCTTCATCGCATCTAGTTTTGCTACTGTCTTGTCGGAATCCGTTTGGCGAGTAGGCGAGTATATAATGCCTTGTCGTAAACCACTTTCTCCCAAGTGCTGTCTGTCACCTTTTCCCCTAAAGGCTGGTTGTTAGCCTCCAGCCAGTATTCAGAGTAGCCACTAAGCCAGCCTTGGCTGACCCAATTCTCTTTATAAGAGACAGGATAGTATTCATCACCAATTTTGGCATAGTAGGTGACATCCGTGCGATGCCAGCCACCCCGGTCATAGTAAGCATCATAAACATCACTAACAGACCAGGATGTTTTGTCTGTTGCTTGATACGTATAGGATGCAATCTTATCTGTCATCGAACCCGACACATCTAGTACGAGCACAATATCCATCGGTACAAGCTTTGGAGTGTTAGTTACTAAACCGGTGGCGTAGGATTCTAGGCAGACGGTATAGGTACCATCCCCATTCGGTTTGACAGTTTTATTCATGGTCAGGTTATTTTTTGACTCTGTCACGGGCTGGCTATTCCCTTCTTGCGGCCCGCCCGTTGCGAACGCTGTCACGGGCAGTAGGGAAAACGCCATTGCCACGGCCATTAGCATGGCCACGATCTTCTTGCTCATGTCTTTCCTCCTTCGTTTTTTTCCTTTGTTTTGGGGTCTCGTGTGGTCCAACGCATCCCTCCTAAAAACGTGCCAAAAGGTATACATTTTGGCAAAGCGGATCGTTTGGGAAAAACTGGGCTATTTACCGTGATTTTGACGGAAATTCATAGGGAACCGCTCTTGCTTTTTAGGAATATTCGCTGTACTATGTTGTTATAAAGGTGAGTCTCAAAAGGTATACCTTTTGGCACAGGGCGTTTGTGGTTTTTGTGCAAAATCATGGAAGATTTTCCTGGCGGGGCGGGCGCAGGGCGAGGGGGCCTAAAAAACTGCACAAAAAAAGAGCCTGGAAGACGGGGCGTTGTCTACTCGGCTCTGGGGATGGGCTGTAAAATTTTATGAAAAATACCGGTGGTTTTTCGAGTTCTTTTTTCCGACAATATTTTTGTGTTTGTCGGGCGCAGGGAGCGCCGCTCTGCCAAAATCATCCACCGCAGACTCGGCGGGAATAACTGGGCAGAAAATGGTGGACAATATGGGTGCAAAGACAGGATATTGCATCTTTGGATATAAAATCGCAGGAAAGGTTTGAACGACTATGAAAGCTACTGGTATCGTGCGCCGCATCGACGACCTGGGCCGGGTGGTCATCCCCAAGGAGATCCGCCGCACCATGCGCATCCGGGAGGGGGACCCCCTGGAGATCTTCACCAACGGCGAGGGCGGCGTCGTGTTTCAAAAATACTCCCTCATGGGCGGCCTGGCGGATTTCTCCGGCCAGCTGTGCGAGTCCCTGCACAAGAGCACGGGCAAGCTCGTCACCATCACCGACCGGGACACCTGCCTCTCCGTCGCCGGCGGCGGCCGGCGGGAGCTGACCGACAAAAGCATCTCCCCCGCCCTGGCCCAGATCATGGAGGGGCGGCAGATCTACCAACATCAGCCCGGCCAGCCCGCGCTGCCCGTGAGCGACTACACGGAGCGCTACGTCATCTCCACCGCCGCGCCCATTCTGTCCGAGGGGGACGTGCTGGGCTGCGTGGTTTTCCTCTGCGAGCAGGACCACCTGGCCGTGGGAGAGACGGAGTACCCCCTGGCCCAGACCATCGCCGGTTTCCTCGGCCGGCATATGGAAGCCTAATGGCTTCCCATTATTCTGATCCAATAGAAGCCTGACGGCTTCCAGCCATTCTAAAAAAGACACACGCCCTGTCCCCGTTGACGCGGAGATCGGGCGTGTGTTTTTGGTTCTACTTGTTTCCGCCCCCACATAGAGTGGTGACACGGACAACGTTGGGAGTGGTGGAACTTGCGCACGGACATTGAGGAACGCGCCTGCGACCTGGCCCTCTACATCATCGAGCACCGCGGGACCGTCCGGGCTGCGGCGAAGCAGTTCGGCATCAGCAAATCCACGGTCCACAAGGACCTTTCTCAGCGGCTGCCGACCTTCAACCGGACGCTCTACCTGCAAGTGAAGGAGATCCTGGAGCAAAACAAGGCCGAGCGCCACATCCGGGGCGGCATCGCCACCCGGCGGAAATATAAAGGCGAATAAGAGCCGCAGCCTCGCAGACGCAAAAAATCGAACCAGCCCCCAGAGCTTGCTTCTGGGTCGCTGGTTCGATTTGATGTGATCGGGGATATCTTACTTCTTCTGGCCGAACTTGGCGTCGTAGTTCTCCTGGGCCTTGGAGATGATGTTGACTGCCGCCTCACGGCCGTTGACATCTCCGGCCACGGCCTCCTTGCCCTCCAGGGCCTTGTAGACGCTGAAGAAGTGGGCCATCTCGTCGAAGATGTGGCTGGGCAGGTCCAGAATATCGTGGTACATGTTGTACATGGGGTCCGAGAAGGGGATGGCGATGATCTTCTCGTCGTTCTTCCCGCAGTCGGTCATGGAGATGTACCCCACGGGGAAACAGCGCACCAGCGTCAGCGGGGCCAGGGACTCGGAGCAGAGCACCAGCACGTCCAGCGGGTCGCCGTCGTCGCCGTAGGTCCGGGGGATGAAGCCGTAGTTGGCGGGGTAATGGGTGGAGGTGTACAAAATGCGGTCCAGGACGATCAGGCCCGTTTCTTTGTCCAGCTCGTACTTGTTCTTGCTGCCCTTGGGGATCTCGATGACCGCCATAAAGTCTTCCGGTTGGATCCGGTCCGCAGAAATGTCATGCCAAATGTTCATGAGAACCAATTCCTCCTATCATATCATCCAAAAATCCGTTCTCATTATACCACACCGGCACAGCTTGTCTACCAGTTTTCGCCAGAAAATGCGCCGCTTGAAGTTGCATAAACTTTTTGATATACTATGTGATACATCAATGAGAATCTGAATCGGGAGGTGGAAATCCTGTGGGAAAAAGCAAAACTGAGACATGTTGTTTGACGTTGCCCTTAAAACTGGAAAAATGGCAGGAAGACCGCCTTGCCAAACGTTTTGAAATTGCCAGACAGATCTATAATACATTGGTCCACGCTGAACTGAAAAAGTTGAATCAAATAGAGCGCTCCTCAGAATATCAAACGATCCAGGATCAAATCACCAATCTAGACCGAAATGATCCTGAGCGTATCAAAGAATTACCCTCTCTATACAAAAAGCGCACAAAACTTTTACGTGATGCAGGTTTCACAGAATATGGTTTTAAATCTGATGTCAAACATTATTATAAATACTTCCATAAGAACATTGGTTCCAGCGTTGCGGTACATGGCATTGCCCCGCAGGTGTGGGCCGCCTTTGAAAAAAAGCTATTCAAAAAACAGGGAAAGATCGTACACTATAAAAGAAAGGGGACCCTCCGTTCTGTCAAAGGAGGGTCCGCCACAGGAAAAAGCGGCGGTACCGAAATTATTTTCCGCGGTACATACATTCAATGGAAAGACCTGAACCTCCCCTTAAAACGATCCCCGGATAATGCCTATGAATCAGAAATGCTAGGGTATCGCGTGAAGTATGTTCGTATTCTTCGCAAGCCCGGCAAATCGAAGAACCGATGGTATGCACAGCTTGTGCTGGAAGGAAAGCCTGTCATCAAACGGAATCCAATGACTGGAGCCGCGCTCCACCCAGTTGGTCATGGCGCCGTTGGCCTTGACATTGGCCCCCAGACCCTCGCCTATTCTGCCGCTGATGGTGTTGGCCTGTTAGAGTTGGCAGACCAGGTACAAAACATCGAAAGGCAAAAAGCCCTGCTCCAACGAAAGCTGGACCGAAGCCGCCGGGCCTCCAATCCAGATAACTACAACGAAGACGGTACCATCAAACGAGGTGTAAAACTCACACGCAATCAGTCCAAACGATACTGTAAAACCCAGCGAGATTTAGCATACCTCCAGCACTGTCAGGCAGAAACTAGAAAAAGGCAGCATATTGCATTGGCCAACCATCTTCTCACTCTTGGCGATCGTTTTTACGTGGAGCAAATGTCATGGGTGGCACTTGCTCGCAGGTCGAAGAAAACGGAGGTATCTGAAAAAACCGGAAAAATAAAACGAAAAAAACGCTTTGGAAAATCCATTGCTAACAAAGCACCAGCTATGCTCATTGAAATATTGCGTCAAAAATGCATTTCTCTGGGTTTGCCAGGTGTGGTAGATGTGCCAACATCGATCAAGGCCAGCCAATACAATCATCAATCCAAAGATTACATCAAAAAGAATTTATCAGAACGCTGGAATGATATGCCAGATGGAGAAAAAATACAACGCGACTTGTATTCTGCATTTTTATTGCAGCACTGTACACCAGAATTAAATGCCTTTGACCAAGAATCTCTCCAACAGGACTATCCGCGATTCGTACAATACCACCATCAAGTGATGCAACAACTAAGCGAGATGCCAAAGACACCTTCCAGTATGGGCATCCGGCGACGTACTAGTTAACAGAAAAAACACGGGGTGTTCGCACCACAAAAACCGGTCGATTGTCCGTCCGAGGCTGTCGATAATGGCGACGTAGGTCGCTTTGGCAGCAGAAAAGTCTGGGAAAATAGTCAGCGCAGTCAACATTCTTTGTTCGACTGAAAAGCTATCTACCAACTTACAGCACATTCTACAAAATAGCGCAAAATATTTTTGCCGACGCAACCTACGTAGCGTGTGCTGAGGCAAAGTCTGGGGGAGAATAAGGTACCCATAAAATACCACGACGCAACCTACGTAGCGTGTGCTGAGGCAAAGCCCAGGTATTCGATGGTTGTTCCAGCCGGGATAGGACGCAACCCACGTAGCGTGTGCTGAGGCAAAGTCCCCCAAATGAAAAGGCAGCCCCCACCGGCGCTTTGACGCAACCCACGTAGCGTGTGCTGAAGCAAAGAATTCTCTCACCTTTGACAGTATCCATATAAAAGAGAGGACAACAGTCTATATCTCCCAGTGATAAAAATAGCCAGAGCAGGAAAAAATCTGCTCTGGCTATTGTTCGCTTCCAATGTATTTCTTACTTTCCCTAATTAAGTTACAGTAACCCTTTGTAATTTCGGCAGGCATATAAAATCCTACGAATCTGCACCGTATCGCCAGCGATCACATAGAAAACCAGGTAGTTTTTCACGATAAGGTAGCGATACCCACGAGCCGCCAGTGCCAAATCTTTCGGTCTGGGGCATCGTTCTGGCATTTGGGAAAGTCCGGCAATTTCCTCTACCAGCAAATCATAGTATTTCAACGCAACATCAGGAGAGAGTGTATTCAGGTAGTCGATTACTTCCTCCATATCCTGCTTGGCTCTAGGAAATATCTTGATCTTATAATTTTCCATGGACTTTCTCCCGCAGAGATTTGGCCAGCGTCAAAAAGTCTTCCCCCTCAGCGCCGGAAGCAATCTCTTCTTCCGCTACCGCCAACTTTCCATAGAGGTCGATCAGCGCCTGCTGGCGTTCGTATTCCTCCATACTGATCACGACCATGTCACCGCTTCCGTTGCGGGTGATATATACCGGCTCACGGGTCTGGTGACAAAAGTCAGAGATCTCGTTGGCGCTGTTGCGAAGATCAGAAATAGGACGAATACTAGGCATAGTACGCACCTCCTTGTTTACGCTTCTAGTATAGCAAAATTAAGAGCAATTAACAACATAAATTTTGAGTGCAAAGAAAGTATCTGACCCATGATTGCATTTCTTCACACAAAAGGATATAATTATGTGAGCAGAATCACAAAATTTGAAAGAAAATGTGATGGAGGGGTGTTATGGAACGACTGATCTTACAACAGCTCTTGAAATGGAAACACTCCCCCTACCGCAAACCGCTCATTTTGAAAGGCGTGCGGCAGGTGGGCAAGACGTGGATCTTAAAGGAATTTGGCCGGCGGTACTATGAAAACGTCGCCTATTTTAACTTCGATGAGCAGGAGGAATATCAGCAATTTTTCGAGACGACGAAGAACGTGGACCGTATTTTGCAAAACCTGATGCTGGCCAGCGGGCAGACGATCCACCCGGAAAAGACGCTGATCATTTTTGACGAGGTGCAGGACTGCCCCAAGGTCATCAACGCCATGAAATATTTTTGCGAGAACGCGCCGCAGTACCACGTGGCCTGCGCCGGTTCCCTGCTGGGCATCGCGCTGGCCAAGCCCTCTTCTTTCCCGGTGGGCAAGGTCAATTTTATGCAGATCGACCCCATGACGTTCACCGAGTTTTTGCTGGCCAACGGCGACAAGAACCTGGCGCAGTATCTGGAGCAGATCGACACACTGGCCCCTCTTCCGGACGCTTTTTTCAACCCGCTCTATGAAAAACTCAAGATGTACTATGTGACCGGCGGAATGCCGGAACCCGTCCTCATGTGGACCGAGGCACGGGACATCGAGGCCATGCAGGAGGCGCTCTCCAACATCGTGGACGCTTACGAACGGGATTTTGCCAAGCATCCCGACACCCGCGAGTTCCCCAAAATTTCGATGATCTGGAAGTCCATCCCCTCACAGCTGGCCCGCGAGAACAAGAAATTCCTCTATAAAGTCGTCAAAGAGGGCGCCAGGGCGCGGGAATATGAGGACGCCCTGCAATGGCTGGTGGATGCCCGTCTGGTCCACAAGGTCTATCGAAGCACAGCGCCGGGCCTGCCCGTGTCGGCGTATGACGACCTGTCCGCCTTCAAAATTTATCTGGTCGACGTCGGCCTGCTCCGCCGCCTGGCCCAGCTGTCCCCCACCGCCTTTGGGGAGGGCAATCGGCTGTTTACGGAGTTCAAGGGGGCGCTGACCGAAAACTATATCCTGCAATCCCTCCTCCCCCAATTTGAGGTCATGCCCCGCTACTGGAGCCAGAGCAACCCGCCTTACGAAGTCGATTTTCTCATCCAGCGGGAAAACGACATTTTCCCTGTCGAGGTCAAATCAGAGACCAATGTCACCAGTAAGAGTATGAAAAAATTCAAGGAGCTGTTTCCCGATCAAGTCAAGCTCCGCGTGCGCTTCTCGTTGGAAAACTTGAAGCTGAATGACGATGTGCTGAACATCCCCCTCTTCCTGGCCGACCAAGCAGACCGCCTGATCGGGCTGGCCTTGGCGCAGAGGAAGCACGAACATCCCCTCTCATAAATCGCAAAAACCACCAGGGCAGTTTTTTCTACCCTGGTGGTTTTCCGCCACGTGGCTTTCTTCGTTACCGTGTCGTACTCGATCAGTCCGGCATCCATTTCGCAAAAATCACATCAGGCAGGCCTGTTCTCAGTCAGAGTCTTGACTTCGTCAACACTGATTTCCAGTACATCGGCAATATCTTCATAGGTATATTTGCCGGAATTCAACATACGCTGCGCAATCTTGACCATTCTGGCTTTATCGGCTTCACGCGCAGCTTCATTTCTCATATCTTCCATAACCTTGCACATAGTCGCAACTCCTTCCGTATCTTCTTTGAAATAGCGAACTCTGTCCGCCAGAATCTGATAGTGCATCTCTTCGGCGCTGGTGCAGGAAAAGTCGTGCATCAGCTGCCCCAGAGCCGTATCGTCTTTGATTTGGGCGTTCACATATAGGATATGCGATTCGTCCCCAAACAATGCGCCGGTTTCTCTGACCGTCCGGTCAATATGATAGATCGGGTGGCCATCGCCCAGCACATCATGCTCGGTGATGAAAATGACATAGGTTTCGTTCAGCTTCTCATATTCATCGCCGGGTTCGGTCACATTAGCGTCGATCAGACTGCTGTTATACCGGGCACGCTTCACGCCAGCGCCTTTATCGCTGCGCTGCACCTCGATATTGTAGACGCGGTCTGTTTCATCGACGGCCAGAATATCCAGCCGCACAGAGCGTCCCTGCAAATTCTTAATACCGTGTTGGCCGTGTGCACGCTGTACACGCAGATCGGTGCGCTGTAAGATGATCTGGAGCAGGAACTCGGCACAGGCTTTGTCCTCAAACACCTTATTCATAAAATCATCGTCCAGCAAACGCAGACCGCGTAAACGCTGCAAATCCTCTGCGTGCTTGCGCTCAAAATCTAAATCGGACATCACTTCACATCCTATCTCATCTATAATATAACATGGAAATACCAATGGTTCAAGCTGTTGTTTTTGAACTTTTTCGCCAGTTCGTTATTTCGCTGGCGCTGTTCTGATAATGACATATTGATGCTCCTATCAACAAATGCAAAGAGGCTGTCTCATAAAGAGACAGCCCCTTTTGGTGCTTATTGATCGGGATGTGTTGATTGGGGTGGCTTACTTGCCGAAGTAACGCTTCAGCAGGCCAGCCAGGGCCTTGCCGTGGCGGGCCTCGTCGCGGGCCATCTCATGCACGGTGTCGTGGATGGCGTCCAGGTTCAGGGCCTTGGCACGCTTAGCCAGGTCGGTCTTGCCGGCGGTGGCGCCGTTCTCGGCCTCAACGCGCATCTGCAGGTTCTTCTCGGTGGAGTCGGTCACGACCTCGCCCAGCAGCTCGGCGAACTTCGCAGCGTGCTCAGCCTCTTCCCAAGCGGCCTTCTCCCAGTACAGGCCGACCTCAGGATAGCCCTCGCGGTGGGCCACACGGGCCATGGCCAGGTACATGCCGACCTCGGTGCACTCGCCGGTGAAGTTGGCACGCAGGTCCTCCATGATGTCCTCCGGAGCGCCCTGGGCCACGCCGACCACGTGCTCAGCAGCCCAGCTCATTTCGGGGCCCTGCTCCACGAACTTAGAAGCGGGAGCATGGCACTGGGGACATTCCTTGGGGGGCTGCTCGCCCTCGTAAACATAACCACAAACGCTGCAAACAAACTTTTTCATATTCAAATACCTCCATATTTGTTTCCCCGAAGGGGATGAGAATCGTTGGTGATGGTAAGCCTGTCGGACAGGCACCCTGTCCTTGGGAACAACTCTATTTTACACGTTGCCCTTCCCTTTGTAAACCCTCAAAACCATGATATTTGGGCCTTTATTTGCAAATTAAGGTGACCTGGGTCACAGCTTTTTGATCGTCTCCAAGAGGGCCTGCCGGTCATACAAAGCAGACAAAACCGGCAGCATCGCGTTGGGGGAAAGATGGGCCGGCAGGTCCAGGGCCTGGAGCAGCGCCTGCCGCTTTTCCTTGCTCCCCGGCCCACCGGACAGACCCCAGGCGAAGAGGTCTGCCTTGGTCAGCGGCGGGGCTTTGGGAGCCTCGTCTCCGCCGTCTAAGATCGTCGCCCCGGCCTGTCGGAGGGCCTGCTCCAGGACCGCCGGGGACATTCCCTCGACACCCAGCTTTCCCTCCTTGCCCGGGTGCTTTTTGCGCTTTTCCTTGCCGGGGCGGTCGGGGATGTACGCCTGCTTCACCTGGTCCTTGGGCAAGGCCCCTTTCAGGTAATTGCGGATGACGAAGCCCGCCCCGTCGCTGTCGGTGAGGAGGATGAGGCCCCGCTTCTCCCCCACCCGGCGCAGGAGCGCCAGCTTCTCCTTGTCCTTGAAAATGCCAAAACCAGACGTTTCCAAAATCACGGCATCAACCACTTGAGAGAGGGTATTTTTGTCATAGCGGCCCTCGACCACGATGGCCTCTTGGATCTTTAACATGCTCTCCCTCCTGCGGCCAGCTCCAGCATCAGGGAGACCAGCAGATCGTTCGGGTCCGCCCCGGCCACGGATTTCATGGCCAGGTCCGTCTCGGCGCAGCGGCGCATGGCCGTGCGGCACCAGTCCAACCCGTGGCGGCGGGCCATGTCCATGAGCTTGTCCGCCGGATACGTCGAGCGCATCCCCCACAGCTCCATGAGCCACCGGCTGCTCTGCCGGGCCTCCAGGGCCACCCGCGCCGTGTAGAGCTGGCGGAAGTGCTTGCCCAGCACGGCCAGGATCATGATCGGATCCTGCCGCAGCTGAAAAAGGTCCCCCAGGGTCGCAAAGGCCTGGTCCATCTGCCGCCGCCCCAGGGCGTCGGTCATCTCAAAGACCTTCGCGTCGATCACAGGGATGGCCACCGCGTCGATGTCCTGCCGGGTCACCCGGCGGTTTTTCGCAAAGGCCCCGATCTTGCCGATCTCGGAAATGAGGCCGTTCATCAAGTCTCCGCAGAGGAAGATGAGGTACTGGGCGTCCGCCGTGTCGATCTCATGCCCCAAAGCCCGGAACCGGCGGCCGATCCAGTCGACCAAGTCTCCCTGCTGCTGGCGGGCAAATTGGACCACTTGGCCCTTTTCCTGGATGGCCCCCGCCAGCTTTCTCATGCGAGCGTCGCTCTTGTAGGGCACCGTGTCGTAGACAAAGACCAGGCAGCAATACTCCGGCAGGTCCGACAAGATCTTCGTCATGGCCGTGCGCTCTCCCTCCGGGGCCTTGAACAGGTCGTAGTCGTTGACCACGATCAGGGTCCGGGGACTCATCATGGGCAGGGCGTCCACCGTCTCCCCCAGGCGCTGGGCGGTCAGGCCCTTGCCGGGGAGCAGATGATAGTTGAAGCTCTCCATGCCGCCGGGGATGAGCTTGGCCTTCATCTGGTCCAGATAGTAGTCCCGGAGATAGGCCTCCTCCCCGTGGAAAATATACAGGGAGCCGATGGTCCCCTGGGACAGGTCTTTCTTGAACTTCCGATAGACCGCTTGGGCGGCGGACTTGTCGTTTCGTTTCGTTGCCATTTAGGATGTCTCCCCTTCCTGGGCGTAGATGGTGATGCTGCCGTGGCGGTCGGTGCGGTAAATGGCAGCCCCCGCCGCTTCCAGCCGCGCTAGCGTCTCCGGGGCCGGGTGGCCGTAGGTGTTGCGGCCCACGGAGATCATGGCCAAGTCCGGCCGGGTCACTTGCAGCAAGGCTTCGCTGGTGGAATACTTCGAGCCGTGATGCCCGGCGATGAGGCACTCGATGTCCGGCAGCTTCTCCCGGTTGGCCAGACGCACCTCTTCCTCCCCCGGCATATCGCCGGTGAGCAGAGCCTCCCAAGTGCCCTTGGCGCAAAGGACGGAGACACATTGCTCGTTGCTCTCCCCGCCGCTGCCCACGGGGGCGTAGAGCGTCAGCCGGGCCTGGCCCAGCGCCACCTGACACGTCTCTGTCACATAGTGGATCGGGATGCCCTGCTCCGCCGCCTGGGCCTCGATCTCCTGGCGCAGCGGGCTGTCCTGGTCCACATCCGGGGCGGCGATGGCCCCGACCTTGACCCGGTCCAAAAGCTCCGGCACGCCCCCAGCGTGATCCTCGTGAAAATGCGTTAGGACCAAGAGATCCACGTAGCCGGAGCCGATGGACTGCAAATAGGTCGCCGCCGTGTCCCCCGGTCGTTTCGTCCCGCCGCAGTCGATGAGCGCACGGGACTTCTGGGATGTCACGACCACGCTCTGCCCCTGCCCCACGTCCAAGACAGTCAGAGCCAGGTCTTGTCGCTGCACGGTCTTTGCCGTGAGCAGGGCGGACAGGCACAGCGTCACCACGCAGGCACAGGCCGGCAAGATAGGCCGTTTCTCTTTGACCGGAGCCAGGAGACACAGCAGCACAAGCCCATAGACGAACAAGGCCCACGCCGCGTAATAGCCCCGGTCCATCTCCACCGCCGCCAGGCTGATCTGACTGGCCTTCCCCGCAAACCAGAAAAAATAGCGAATTGGCAGACCCGCCAGCCCGGCCAGAAGATGCCCGACGGGAAAACAAACTGCGCCCACCAGCACCGACAGCGCCCCGCCCACAAAGGCCAAGGACACCGCCCAGCTCGCGCAGAGATTCGCCAGGGGGGCAATGAGTGAAAACCGCCCGAAATAATACCAGGACAAGGGAACGGTAAAGACCATCGCCGCCAGACTGACGGTCAGGATCCCGAACACCGGCCGCAGCCGGCGTTTCGCTTTGCGGGGAAAGGGCTTCAGCCAGGCCTTGCACCAGTTCTCCCCAAAGAGCAGGATCCCCAGCGTGGAAAGAAACGAAAATTGCAGACCCGCGTTGGCCGCCGCCCAGGGGTTCCAGGCCAGCAAAAGCAGGAGGGCCGTACTCAGCCCGGTAAAGCAGTTGTACTCCCGCCCCAAGAGCGGGGCCAGCAGGGCCAGGGTGCATAAGATCGCCGCTCGAACCGTCCCCGGTCCGCTGCCAGTCATAAGACAGAAGGCCAGCAGGACCGGCAGCAAGACAAGCAGCGAGCGTTTCTTCCTGGAGTCCAGGAAAAGCGTCAGCACACCCATGAGAAACGTCACGTGCAGGCCAGAGATCACCACCACATGGCCCAGACCGACCCGGTTGAAATTGTCCTTGTCCGCCTGTTCCAGGCCGCTCTTATCTCCGGTCAAAATGGCTCGGAGAAAGCCCGCCTCGTGTTCGGGATACAGGCGGTCGATGTTCTGTCTGATCTTCCCGGACAAAATCGTCAGGGCATAGCGGGGCGGGATGCCCTCCGCTTTTGTGACCGTGACGTCACCGTAAGCCTTGGCACTCAGGTGGATGCCCTGGGAGGCGTAGTACAGGCTGTCCTCCCCGCGGGAGGCATCTGCCGGGGTGCAGTAGGCCACGCAGGAGAGCTTGTCCCCTGGGCGCAAATCCGACAGGCTGCTGTCTCCATAGAGAAGGGCAGAGACCTTACGGCCCTCCCCCTCCCCGGCCTGGAGGATCACGCGGGCGCCGTAGTCTGTGCGCTCCGGCCAGCGGGTGACGACGGCATCCAGCTGCACCGTTCGGTTTTCCATGGCCTGGGCTGGGGAAACAAACACCGCACCATAGATCACCAGCCACACCAGGGCGATCCCCGCCCCTGCCAGCAGCCGCCGGGCCTGGGGCCAGCGGCCCAGGCCACGGAGCAGGAAGCCGATGGAAACACAGGCCAAGCCCACCGCCGCCAGCCAGACAGCTCCGCCCAGGAGCACACCCGCCAGAGACGCCAGGGCAAAGCCCGCCGTGAACCAGATGAGGGGCGTAGACGGCACCCTTTGTAATGTTAGAACCGGCACGCTGCATCACCTCGCTGGGCAAAAAGGCCCGCGCCGCCGGAGGGGGCGCGGGCTTTTTGTTTGGTGGGATCGATCGGCTTCGATCAGCCGGGAGGCCAAGTCATGTCCCGGCCGGCCAGGACGTGGAAATGCAGGTGGAAGACGCTCTGTCCCGCCTGCTCCCCGCAGTTGGACACCACGCGGAAGTCGGTGATGCCCTGCTCCTGGGTGATCTTGCTGATGACCTCGAAGCAGTGGGCCACCACGGCAGAGTTTTCCGGGGTAATGGCCCCGCAGGACTTGATGTGGGCCTTGGGGATCACCAGAAAGTGCGTGGGGGCCTGGGGGTCGATGTCATAGAAGGCATAGACCTGGTCATCCTCATAGACCTTCTTGGAGGGGATCTCTCCCCCCGCGATCTTGCAGAATAAGCAGTCGCTCATGGGGTTGCTCCTTTCGTGATTTTTTTATGGTTTATTGTTCGGGGACCACGGCGAAGAAAGTCAGGTCCCCGTCGCTGTCGTTGATGAGGCTGTGGGCGTGTCCCTTGGGGCAGTAGTGGCAAGCGCCGGGGGCGAGAGGCTCATAGGCCCCGTCACACAGGACCTTGCCGGTGCCGGAGAGGATATAGATCACCTCGCAGTTCGTCTCGTGGGTGTGCAGGCCGATGGAGGCCCCGGCGGGGAGCTTGCCCTGCAAGACTTTTACAGGGCCGTCGCTCCACTTTTTCAGGTGAACTTCTTTTTCCCCATCCCGCATGTGAGGCACGATGTCTACGGGCAGTTTTTCTAAGTCGATCAACATACGGCGTTCTCTCCTTTGCTCACAGGCCCAGCTTCACGGCCACGTAATCGTCCACGGAAGCCAGGGCGTCATCCAGCTTGAGCATGTCTTTGCCGCCGCCCATGGCGCTGTCGGGCTTGCCGCCGCCCTTGCCGCCGCAGATGGTGCAGACGTTCTTGACCAGGTCACCGGCCTTGATGCCCTTGGCGATGGCGTTCTTGCCGCAAACGGCCAGGAAGGAAATCTTCTCATCGCTGGTGGAAGCCAGGACCGCCACGACGTTGGGCTCTTTGTCCTTCAGGAAGTCGCCCATCTGGCGCAGTGTGGCGGCGTCCACATTCTCGCGGGAGGCCGTCAGGACCTTCAGCTCACCCACGGTCTTGGCAGACATGAGGAACTGGCGGGCTTCGCCGACGGAGGCCTCGGCCTTGAACTTCTCGATCTCCTGGTGCAGCTTCTTGGCCTCGGTCATCATGGCCTTGGCCTTCTCCCGCAGCTCGCCGGGCTTGGCCTTGAGAACGGCAGCGGCCTCAAAGAGCATCTTCTGATTCTGATTCATCACGTCCAGAGAGAGCTTGCCGGTGGTGGCCTCGATGCGGCGCACGCCGGAGGCCACGGAGAACTCATTGGAGATATGGAACACGCCGACCTTGGCGGTGTTGGACAGGTGGGTGCCGCCGCAGAACTCGACGGAGTAGCCCTCTCCCATATCCACCACGCGGACGACCTCGCCGTACTTCTCGCCGAAGAGGGCGATGGCGCCCTTCTTCTTGGCCTCTTCGATGGGCAGTTCCTCGGTCACAACGTCGTAGCCTTCCAGCACGGCCTCGTTGACCAGGGCGCTGACCTTGGCCAGCTCCTCGGCCGTCAGGGCGGAGAAGTGGGTGAAGTCGAAGCGCAGACGGTCAGGCTCCACCAGAGAACCGGCCTGGTGGACGTGGTCACCCAGCACGGTCCGCAGGACCTTGTCCAGCAGGTGGGTGGCGGTGTGCGCCCGCATGATGGCCTTGCGGCGGTCCACGTCGATGGTGGCGGTCACCGTGTCGCCCACCTTCAGGCTGCCCTGGGTGAGCTTGCCGTAGTGCATGAACTTGCCGCCCTTGTTCTTCTGCACGTCGGTGACGTTGTAGGTCATACCCTCGGCGGTGATGGTGCCGTGGTCGGCCACCTGGCCGCCCATCTCGGCGTAGAAGGGGGTGGTGTCCAGGACCACGATGGCCTCCATGCCGGAGACGATCTCGTCCACCAGCTGGTCCTCGGCGACGATGGCCACGACCTTCGCGCCGGTGATCTCGGTCTTGTCGTAGCCGTCGAAGACGGTGGAGGGGATCTCCTTGCCGAACTCCACGCCGGACCAACCCAGGTCGCCCAGGGCCTCACGGGCCTTCCGGGCGCGGACGCGCTGGGCCTCCATCTCCTCGTCGAAGGCGACGCGGTCCAGGGTCATGCCCTCGTCCTGGACCATCTCCTCGGTCAGGTCCACGGGGAAGCCATAGGTATCATAGAGCTTGAAGGCATCCTTGCCGGAGAACTGCGTCTCGCCCTTGGCCTTGTGCTCGGCCAGCAGGTCGGCGAAGATCTTCATGCCGCCGTCGATGGTCTTGGCAAAGTTCTCCTCCTCGGTGCGGACGACCTTGGTGATATAGTCCTGCTTCTGGCGCAGGTCCTTGTACTCGCCCTCGTTCTCGTGGATGACGGTGTCCAGGATCTGATACAGGAAGGGCTCGTTCACGCCCAGCAGCTTGCCGTGGCGGGCAGCCCGGCGGAGCAGGCGGCGCAGGACATAGCCCCGGCCCTCGTTGGAGGGCAGCACGCCGTCGCAGATCATGAAGGTAGCGGAGCGGATGTGGTCGGTGATGATCCGCAGAGACACGTCACTGGCCTGGCTGTCGCCGTAGTGCGCACCGGTCAGCTCAGAGACTTTATTCGTGATGTTCATCACAGTGTCCACGTCGAACAGGGAGTTGACGTTCTGACAGATGACGGCCAGACGCTCCAGGCCCATGCCGGTGTCGATGTTCTTCTGGGCCAGCTCGGTGTAGTGGCCCTCGCCGTCGTTGTCAAACTGGGTGAAGACGTTGTTCCAGACCTCCATATAGCGGTCGCAGTCGCAGCCGGGCTTGCAGTCGGGGCTGCCGCAGCCGAACTCCTCGCCGCGGTCGTAATAGACCTCAGAGCAGGGGCCGCAGGGACCGGAGCCGTGCTCCCAGAAGTTGTCTTCCTTGCCCATGCGGTAGATGCGGTCCTCCGGGATACCCACTTCATCCCGCCAGATGTTGAAGGCCTCGTCGTCCTCCTGGTAGACGGAGGGATACAGCCGGTCCTTTTCCAGGCCCACCCACTTGGGGTCGGTCAAAAACTCCCAGGTCCAGGCAATGGCCTCGTGCTTGAAGTAATCGCCGAAGGAGAAGTTGCCCAGCATCTCGAAATAGGTGCCGTGGCGGGCGGTGTGACCGATGTTCTCGATGTCGCCCGTCCGGATACATTTCTGGCAGGTGCAGACCCGGCGGCGGGGCGGCTCCTCCTCCCCCTTGAACCAGGGCTTCATGGGGGCCATGCCGGCGTTGATGAGCAGCAGGGAGGGGTCGTTCTCCGGCACCAGGGGGAAGCTGGGCAGGCGCAGGTGTCCCTTAGACTCAAAGAAGGTCAGGAACATCTCTCTCAATTCATTCAATCCATAATACTTATGCATAACATACCTCCGATGTGAAAATACAAAAAAACTGCAAAAACGGAAACAAAAAAAGCCCCTCCCCACCATAGGGACGGAGCTTCACGCTGCGCGGTACCACCCTAATTTCACAGGCAGACTAACACGCCTGTGATCTCAGTTCATTCTGTAACGGGAATGTCCCGGTCCGGTCCTCCCGGACGGCTCGGAAGTGGCTTTGCGCTGGGCTGGGCCGAGGGGCTTTCACCGCTCCCCCTCTCGCTTGGGCCGCCGCTGGCGCATGGGCTTCCTCATGGCCATGATCACTGTATCATCGCTTGGTTGTTTTCTATTCTACCATGCTTTTTCCCGCTGTCAAGGGCGGAAATCGACGAATCCTCCGGGGATTTTGGCGGAAAGATGGTGGAGGGCGCGAAAAACCGGCAGCAAGACGCACCTTGCTGCCGGTTTTGGGTTCCTTAGGAATGGGTTGGAATGGATCTTCTCAGCCCTTCTGGCCCAGGGCGAAGGCGACCTTGTTCAGTTCCAGGACCTTGGCGGGGACGTTGGCCTCCAGAGAGGCCTGCCAGGCCTCGGCAGGGATGTTGGGGAAATAATGGGACAGGCGGCCCATGAGGACCATGTTCACCGCCTTGGAGGACCCGGCCTGGTCGGCCAGGGCCAGGCAGTCCATGGCATCCACTTTGATGCCCTTGGCCCGCATCTTATCCACCAGATCCTCCGGGTACTTGGCCAGGCCCGCAATGACGGGCATCGGCTCCATCTGCTGGGTGTTCGTGACGATCTGGCCGGTGGGTTTCAGATACTCGATCCAGCGGGCGGCCTCCAGCAGCTCAAAGGAGACGATGAAGTCGGCCTCGCCCTTGTCGATGATGGGCGAATAGACCTTGTCGCCGAACCGGACATAGGTGACCACGCTGCCGCCCCGCTGGCTCATGCCGTGGACCTCGGAGACCTTCACGTCATACCCGGCGTTTACCAGCAGGTGGCCCAGCATCTTGGAGGCCAGCAGGGAGCCCTGGCCCCCCACGCCTACGATCATAATATTCACAGTTTCCACTTGGCGTATCCTCCTCAAAATCAAACAGTCAAAGCGTCCCGGTGGCACATCTGCATGCACACCTGGCAGCCGATACATTGGGTCTTGTCGATCTCCGCCTTCCCGTCCCGCAGACTCAGGGCCGGGCAGCCGATGCGCATACACAGGCCGCAGCCGTTGCACTTGTCGTGGTCCACCTTCAGGGGGGCAGCCTTGGGGACCTCTTTCAGCATCACGCAGGGACTGCGGGTGATGATGACGGAGGGTTCCTCGGCGGCCAGCTCCTCTTTCAGGACCTGGTCCATCTCTTTCAGGTGGTTGGGGTTCACCACCCGCACCCGCCGGAAGCCCACGGCCTTGCACAGGGCTTCCAGATCCACTCTCCCCGCCGGTTCGCCCCGGAGGTTCTTGCCGGTGGTGGGGTTCTGCTGGTGGCCGGTCATGCCGGTGATGGAGTTGTCCAGGATCAGGACGGTGGAGTTGGTGCGGTTGTAGGCGATGTCCGTGATGCCGGTGATGCCGGAGTGGATGAAGGTGGAGTCGCCGATCACAGCCACGCTGTTCTTCTCGTGGGCCGCGCCGCCGGCCAGATTAAAGCCGTGCAACCCAGAGCAGGAGGCCCCCATGCAGACGTTCAGGTCCATGGCGTTCAGGGGCGGCATGACGCCCAAGGTGTAGCAGCCGATGTCGCCGTAAACCATGCACTTATTTTTCGACAGGGTGTAGAACACGCCCCGGTGGGGACATCCGGGGCACATGACGGGGGGACGACCGGGAATTTCGTCTTCCAGCGTGACGGTCTCCTTCTCCGGCCGACCGAGACAGCGGGCGACGACCCCCTGGGTCAGCTCGTCGATCATGGGCAGGACGTCTTTGCCGCTGACCTCCACGCCGATCTGCCGGCAGTGGTTCTCAATGATGGGCTCCAGCTCTTCCACCACCAGGACCTTGTCCACCTGGGCGGCAAAGTCCTGAATCTTCTGCACCGGCATCGGCCAGGACAGGCCCAGCTTCAGCACGCAGGCTTTGTCGCCAAAGACCTCGCGGACGTATTGATAGCTGGTGGAAGAGGTGATGATGCCGATGGAGGTATCCTCCCCCATCTCCATGCGGTTGAGGAAGGTGGTCTCTGCCAGCTCCGTCATGGCGGCGGTGCGTTCCTCGACGCGATGGTGCGCCTTCATGGAGTTGGTGGTCATCATGACCCGCAGAGGGTCCTTCACATACTCCCGCTTGGGGACCTCCTGCCGCTCTCCCTTCTCCACGATGCTTTGGGAGTGGGAGATCCGCGTACACATCCGCAGTAAGACGGGCGTGTGGTATTCCTCGGAGAGGCGAAACGCCTCCTTGGCAAAGGTCAGCGCCTCCTGGCTGTCCGAAGGCTCCAGCATGGGGACCTTGGCAGAGATGGCGTAGTGGCGGGAGTCCTGCTCGTTCTGGGACGAGAACATGCCGGGGTCATCCGCCACGCAGATGACGAGGCCCGACTCGACGCCCTGATAGGAAATGGTAAACAGCGGGTCCGCCGCCACGTTCAGGCCCACGTGCTTCATGCAGCAGGCCGAGCGCACACCACCCAGGGCAGCCCCGTGGGCCACCTCCAGGGCGACCTTTTCATTGGGCGCCCACTCGCAGTAGATCTCCGGGTATTTGGCGGCTTCTTCGGTGATCTCCGTGCTGGGGGTACCGGGGTAGCTGGAGATCACGCCGCACCCGGCTTCGTATAGTCCACGGGCAACGGCTTTGTTGCCCAGCATCAGTTCTTTCATGTGTTCCTCCGTGTTTCGTTGTCTTCCTGGGGGGCCGTCTCGCCCTCCTTGGTCTGCTCCACCCGTTCCATCACCTCGGCCAAGGCTCCGGTGCCGTAGTTCAGGACCCGGTTGACCCGGCTGACCGTGGCGGAGCTGGCCCCGGTCTCGCTGAGGATGGTGGTGTAGACCTTGCCGGCGTGGAGCATCCTGGCCACGTCGAACCGCTGCTCCATGGCCCGCAGCTCGGTCACGGCGCACAGATCGTCAAAAAACCGGCAGCATTCCTCCACGCTATTCAGGGCGGCGATGTGCTCATATAGATCCAGGCTGCGCTCTTTCTTCTTTGCTCTCGGCATGGCGTTTCCCTCCTTGCGGCGTATGGCGTTGTCTTAGCTCCGGTTCTGCTGGGCCACCAGATGCTCGGCCCCGTAGCGCTTGCGCAGGACGGGCTTTTCGATCTTGCCGGTGGCGTTGCGGGGGATCTCGGCGAAGATGATCTTCCGGGGGCGCTTATACCGGGGCAGAGCCAGGCAGAAGTCATTGATCTCCGCCTCGTCGCAGACGGCACCGGGCTTGAGCTCGATGACTGCGCCGCAAATTTCGCCCAGACGCTTGTCGGGCAGGCCGATGACGGCCACGTCCTTGATCTTGTCGTTGGTGCGCAGGAAGTCCTCGATCTGGACGGGGTAGATGTTCTCGCCGCCGGAGACGACCACGTCCTTCTTCCGGTCCACCAGGAAGTAGAAGCCGTCGGCGTCCTGCATGGCCATGTCGCCGGTGTAGAGCCAGCCGTTCTTCAAGACCTCGGCGGTGGCTTCGGGGTTGTTGTAATAGCAGGTCATGACGCCGGGACCCTTCACGCACAGCTCGCCGACCTCGCCCTGGGGCACGGCGTTGCCCTGCTCGTCCACGACCTTGACCTCCCAGCGGTAGCCGGGGATGCCGATGGCACCGACCTTGTGGATGTTCTCCATGCCCAGGTGGACGCAGCCCGGGCCGGTGGACTCGGACAGGCCGTAGTTGGTGTCGTACTTGTGGTGGGGGAAATACTCCTTCCAGCGGCGGATCAGGGAGGGGGGCACGGGCTGGGCGCCGATGTGCATCAACTTCCACTGGTCCAGCTTGTAGTCGGACAGCTTGATGTCGCCCCGGTCCAGAGCGTCCAGAATGTCCTGCGCCCAGGGCACCAGCAGCCAGACGATGGTACATTGCTCGTCGGAAACAGCCTTGAGAATGATCTCCGGGGAGGTCCCCTTCAGCAGCACGGCCTTGCTCCCGGCGAACAGGCTGCCCATCCAGTGGAACTTTGCGCCGGTGTGGTACAGGGGCGGGATGCAGAGGAAGGTATCGTCATGCTGGATGTCATGGTGCTTCTGCTCCATCTCAGCGGCCTGGGTCAGGCTGCGGTGCTTATGTAGAATGGCCTTGGGGAAGCCGGTGGTGCCGGAGGAGAAGTAGATGGCGCCGTCGTCATCGTCGGTGATGAGGACCTGGGGAGGCGCAGAGGAGCAGTCGGCGGACAGCTCCCGGTAGCTCTCGGCAAAGGTCGGGCAGTTGTCGCCCACGTAGATGAGCAGGCGGCCCTTGCTCAGCTTCTCGGCCACGCTCTCGATCCGGCCGATGAACTCCGGCCCGAAGACCAGGACCTGGACCTCCGCCAGGTCGGCGCAGTATTCGATTTCCTCGGCGGAGTAACGGAAGTTGAAGGGCACCGCCAAGGCCCCGGTCTTGAGGATGCCGAAGTAGATGGGCAGCCACTCCAGGCAGTTATACATCAGAATGGCCACCTTGTCGCCCTTCTTCACGCCGCGGGAGAGCAGCATGTTGGCAAAGCGGTTGGCCTTTTCGTTAAAGACGTTCCAGGTGATCTCCCGGCGATACGGCTCGTCGGTGGTGGGCTGGATGAGGTCATATTCCTTCCAGGTCATCCGGCGGGTCTCTTTGATCTCAGGGTTCAGTTCCACCAGGGCGGTCTCGTTGCCGTAGAGCTTGACGTTGCGTTCCAAAAAATCAATAACGGGCATAGTGACGGTCCTTTCTCTGTGACGGGTCCAAAGCGGATGCTTCATCCTTTACAGCTTTAAACCCTTAGTGCATTATGTTTTACTCTAGCACGACAGAGCAGGAAAGTCAAGGGAGCCGTTCGACTCCCTTGCTGTTTCCGTCAAAAATTTTCCCTTAGGGCTGGTCCAGCTTGGTCTCCAGCTGCCGCAGCAGGGCCTCACTCTCCTGGGCCACGGCCTGCAAGGCCCCGGCCTGGAAGGGAGAGCGGAGGCCGGCCTCCTCCAGCAGGTCGGTAAAGACCTTCTCCCCGCCCTGGGAGAGGAAGCGAACGTAGCGGGCGAAGGCGTCCGCGTAGTCCTTCCGGCTCTCCAGCAGGAATTGCAGGGCCGCCGTCTGGGCCAGGCAGTAGTCGATATAATAGAACGGCGTCTCATAGATGTGCATCTGATACTGCCAGTGGGTCCCCTCTTCCAGGTAGGGGATGCCGTCAAAGGTGATGTGGGGGCGGAACTCGGCCTCCAGCTTCCGCCAGGCGGCCTTGCGCTCTTCGGGCGTCCAGTCGGGGTTTTCATAGACCTGGCGCTGGAAGTCGTCCACGATGGTGCCGTAGGGCAGGAAGGACAGGGCATCCAGCAGGTGCATGAACTCATACCGCCCGGCATCCTCGCCGAAGAACTTGTCCATATAGGGCCAGGCAAAGAACTCCATGCTCATGGAGTGGGTCTCCGCCGTCTCCATGCCGCCCACGCCCAGCTCGACCACGAACTTGTTGTCGGCCGTCTTGTAGTCGGCGAAGGCGTGCCCGGCCTCGTGGGTGACCACATCCACGTCCCCGGCGGTGCCGTTGAAGTTGGCCAGAATAAAAGGCTGGTGGTAGGCGGGGAAATGGGTGCAGTAGCCGCCGCCCCACTTGTTCTTGCGGCTGTCCACGTCGAAGGCTTCTGTTTCCAGCATGAAGTCGATGAACTTCCCGGTCTCCTCGCTCATGTCGTGGTACATGGCGCGGGCGGCGGCGAAGATCTCCTCCTTGCCGCCCTTGGGGGCGGGGTCGCCCTGAGGGAAGATGAGGTCGTAGTCATAGAGCATCAGGGGTTCGACCCCCAGCTTCTCCCCGATCTCCTTCCGCAGGCGGGCCACCACGGGCACGATGTCCCGGCGGACATTCTCGCGGAACTGCTTCACTTCCTCCGGGCCGTAGCACAGGCGGCCCATGCGGTAGTAGCCCAGCTCGACGAAGTTCCGGTAGCCCATCTTCTTCGCCATCCGGTCGCGGATGTGGACGAGCTGGTCAAACAGGCCGTCCAGCTGCTCGCTGTGGGCTTTCAGGGTCTTGCCCAGGACCTCGTAGGCCTCTTTCCGGGTGGCCCGGTCGGGGGATTTGGCGTATTTCATCAGCATGGGCCGCGGCAGCTTTTCGCCCCGGAACTCGAACTCCATGCCCGCCATCATCTGGGAATACTGGCTGACCACCTGATTCTCCGCGATCATGTCCTCGATGATCTCCGGGGACATGGCTTTCAGCTCCACCTCAAAGGACCGGAAGACCAGGGGGATGATCTCGCCCTGCTCCTCCAGCTCCTTACGGAAGGGCGTGGCCAGCATGGCCTTGGTGTACTCTAAGAGATAGTTCTGGGCCTGGGGGCCGACCTCATCGTAATACTCTTTCTCCGCCAGGTAGAACGCATCTGCGGTGTTGATGCTGTACCGCATATAGGACAGGGCCTCGGCGGTCTCCCAGCGGATGATCAGGTCGTTGCACTTGTCTCTTGCCGCCAGCACTTCTTGGGCAGAGGCGGCGTTCTTCACCTGCTCGATGATGGCCGTGGCCTCTTTCCCAAAGTCCTCGATGGGCAGGCGGGTATACTCCAGTTCACTGACTTTTTTCATGAATTTTTATCCTTTCCAAACGGTAAGTCTCGGATCGCCGGGCGGCCGTGGAGACTCTCGGCGGCCCTCACGCCCCGGCAAATGGCCTCTTCGACAGCGCGGGCGGCTAAGATGCCCACGGCATCCGGGTCGGCGGCGACGCTGCCGCAGGCCATGGCGAACATACTGTCCCCATCAAAGGTGGCGTTGGCGGGACGGACGGCGCGGGCGATGCCGTTCTGGGCCACGGCGGCGAGCTTCGCCGTCTGGGGCTTGGTCAGGGCGGCGTTCGTCACAACACAGCCGATGACGGTGTTCTGCCCCACGAATTTCTCGCTGAACACATCCAGCTGCCGCTCCCCGTGGGCGATGAGCCACTCCTCGGAGTTGGCAAAGCCGGTGTTTTCGTCGTTTCTGGCCCCGGCGATGATCTGGCCGTGGTCCCACACGTCGCCCATGGCGTTGCAGGCGACCACAGCCCCCACCATCAGGTCCCCCTGGCGGTAGGCGCAGCAGCCGATGCCGCCCTTCATGGCGAACTTTGCCCCGCGAATTTTCCCCACCGTGCAGCCGGTGCCCGCGCCGAAGTTGCCCTCCTGCAAGGGGCCGCCCTGTAAGGCGGCTTCGCAGGCGGCGTAGCCCATGGCCCCGTCGGGGCGCACGTCCATGGCCCCGAACTTGAGGTCAAACAGGACGGCGGCACAGACGTTGGGGACCACCGTCACCAGCACGTCCCGGCCGATCTTCTCCTCCTCCAGTTTTTTCATCACGCCTCCGGCGGCATCCAGGCCAAAGGCGCTGCCCCCGGTGAGAACCACGGCGTGGACCACAGACCGGTTGCACAGCGGATCCAGCGCAGCGGTGTCCCGCGTGCCGGGGGACCCGCCCCGGATGTCCACGCCGGTGACGGCTCCCTGGGGACATAGGATGACGGTGCAGCCGGTCCCGGCTGCCACGTCTTGCACCTGGCCGAAGGAAAAGCCGGGGATCTCGTGCAGTTCTATTCTTTCCATCGTTCGTCTCTCCAACCCGCTTTTTTGAGACAAGGCGGGTCTTTTTTCATTTTTTGTGAAAAACCGCGGAGGGGCGTCCCCCTCCGCGGCGAAGTTGCTCAGGCGTTGGTCTGGTTTTCCCGGTCCCGCTGGACCAGGGCCTCGCCCACGGTGTAGATGTCTCCGGCCCCGACGGTCAGGATCAGGTCGCCGGGCTGGGCCATGTCATAGAGCCAGTCCGTCAGCTGGGCAAAATTGGCGGCGGCCTTGGCACCGGGGATGGCAGCGGCCAGGTCGTTGGAGGAGATGCCCACCTCGTTGGTCTCCCGCGCGGCGAAGATCTGCGCCAGGAAGGTCACATCCGGCTTTTTCAGCACCTCGGCGAACTCATCAAAGAGCGCCTTGGTGCGGGTGTAGGTATGGGGCTGGAAGGCGCAGATGACGCGCTGGTACCCCAGGTTGGAGGCCATGCCCAGCAGGGCCTTTAATTCGCCGGGGTGGTGCGCATAGTCGTCATAAATGTCTGCGCCCTTGGCCTTGCCCTTGAACTCAAACCGGCGGCCGGCCCCCCGGAAGTCCTGCAAGCCCTGCTGGATGGCCCAGCCGGGGATGCCCAGGACCAGGGCGGCAGCGGCGGCGGCGATGGCGTTTTTCACGTTATGCTCGCCGGGCACTTGCAGAGTGATATGGGCCTTGGGTTCGTCGTTCCACACCACATCAAAGGAGGGGAAGCCGTGGTCCCAGGTGAGGTTTTCCGCGTGGAAATCCCCGTGGTGCAGGCCGAAGGTCAGAACGTCCTCCTTGCCCTTCAGGGCCGCCATGGTGTTCTCGTCCTCGCCGTTGGCCAGCACGGTGCCGCTTTGGGGCACCAGGTCGGCAAAGGCCCGGAAGGAGTGTTCCACGTCGTCCAGGTCTTTGAAGAAGTCCAGATGATCGGCTTCAATGTTCAGGATGACGGCGACGGTGGGATAGAAGGACAGGAAGGAGTTGCAATACTCGCAGGACTCCAGAATAATGGTCTTGCCCTTGCCCACCCGGTGGCCGGTGCCCAAAATGGACAGGGTGCCGCCGATCATCACGGTGGGGTCGATGCGGGCGGCCATGGCAATGTGGGTGCACATGGAGGTCGTGGTCGTCTTGCCGTGGGTGCCGGAGATGCACAGGGCGTTTTCATACCGCCGCATGATAGACCCCCAAGCCTGGGCCCGCTCGAAGACGGGGATGCCCGCAGCGTGGGCAGCGGCGATCTCCGGGTTGCTGTCGTGGACGGCAGCGGTGCGGATGACCAGGTCCTTCCCTGCCACGCTTTCGGGCAAGTGGCCAATGGTCACGGAGATGCCCAGGGAGCGCAGATGCTCCACGGCAGGGCTTTCTTTCATATCGGAGCCGGAGATGATGAGGCCCTCCCCCTGGAGCACTTCAGCCAGGGGGGACATGGACACACCACCGATGCCCACCAGATGCGCCCGCTTGCCGGGCACGATATAGTCATGGATTCGATCAATAGCCATTGGGTTTACACACCTTTTCCATTCCGCTATACTATATAGGTCAGCGCGGCAACACGCGCCGCGCCAGCGGTTATAATACTATGTCAGTTGATTATTATACTGCAACCCCCATGAGATTGGCAAGCCTTTCCGCGGGCTTTTCCGAAAATTTGCGTTTCCGAAGGGAGGATCCCCATGCTTCGACTCTACGGTGCCACCGGCCTGACCCCGCAAGCGCTCCTGTCCTGGGCCTTGGCAAAAAGTTTTCAGATCCAGGAACTGCCGGAGATCGGGCGGACCGAACACAACAAACCCTACTTCCCCACCCTGCCGGGTCTCCACGTCAACTGGAGCCACAGCGGGCCGTTCGTCCTCTGTGCCCTGGGAAATGCACCGGTGGGGGTAGATATCGAGGTCATCCGCCCCCGCACCGCTTCCCTCCCCCGTTACGCACTGACGGCCTTAGAGTATGCCCGGTATCAGGCCGACGGCGCAGACTGGCCCGCTTTTTACGCCCTCTGGACGAGAAAGGAAGCCTGGTGCAAATACACCGGCCAGGGCCTGCGGCGCCAGTGGGGCGAGGACATCCCGACAGACGGGCTGTTTCTCCGCTCCTACCAAGCCCCCACCTGGCGGGCCGCCCTGTGCGGGGAGGAAGTACCGCCCACCGCCATCGAATGGAAGGAGGAAGCACCATGAAGCTCTCCAAACTATTTTATGACCGGGACACCTGCCAGGTCGCCCAGGACCTTTTGGGAAAATATCTTGTCCGGGTCCAAAACGGCATCCCCCTGGTCGTCCGCATCCAGGAGACAGAGGCTTACGTTGGCCCCATGGATAAGGCCTGCCACGCCTACAACTACCGCCGCACCGCCCGGACCGAAACGCTGTTTGCCCCGCCGGGGACAGCCTACATCTATCTCATCTACGGTATGTACCACTGCCTCAACTTCGTCACCGAGCCGGCGGGGACGCCCTGCGCGGTCTTGCTGCGCGGCGGTGCGGCACGGGCGGGCATCGCTCAAATGGCCCAAAACCGCTATGGGAGATCCCCCGACGAGCTGACCCCTTACCAGCGCAAAAACTTTTTGAACGGCCCCGGCAAGCTCTGCAAAGCCCTGTCTCTGACCAAAGCACAAAACGGCATCTCCCTGCTGGGGGATGCGCTGTATCTCTGCGACCGGCTGGAGGATGTCGGTCTGGTCACGCCGCCGGAGGATACCCTGCCCTTCGATATTTTATCCGGTCCGAGGGTGGGGATCGATTACGCGGAGGAGGCGGTGGCGTTTCCTTGGCGGTATCAGATCAAGCCATAACTTTCTGTGAACGCTTGCATTTGCTTGCAAAATCATGTATCCTAAAGCAAAGGAGCGTGATATTCATGGCAAATACCTCTGCTGTCTATGCACGTATCGACGACAACTTGAAAGAGAATGCAGAAAACATCCTAGCACAGTTGGGGATCACTCCCTCCAGTGCCATCCAGATGTTATACCGACAAATCATCTTACAGCGCGGACTTCCCTTTGACCTCCATCTTCCCCCGGAGCGCCCTGTTGCGATCGGTGGCATGAGCCATGACGAATTGAACCGAGAACTGCAAAAGGGGTTGGATTCTATGCAGAGCGGCAAAATGTATTCTGTAGAAGAGGTCGATGCGATCTTGGCAAAGGAATTTGATTTATGAGCCAAAAGTATCAGGTTCAATATTCCCCCTCTGCTCTTTCTGATCTGAGAAACACCTATTCCTATATTGCCTTTCATCTCAAGGAAGTACGCACTGCTAAACATCAAGTTCGACGAATCCGCAACGCCATCGCAGACCTTTCTTCGTTTCCTTCTCGTTATCCCCCCGTCCTGTGGGAACCATGGAATGGAAAAGGACTGCACAAACTGCCAGTGGACCGATATGTCGTTTACTACCTTGTCAACGACGAAGAACACATGGTAAACATCGTCCGTATCTTTTACGGCGGCAGAGACGCAGAGCGTCTTTTGCAAGAACCGCATTGATATTCCAAGTTGAGAAAAGCACCACCCAAAGCGATGGAACCGCTCTGGGTGGTGCTGTCTTTATGAAATGAGTTACACTTTACTCATAAACTGCGACGCTGCTTTCAGCATCATGCGTTTCGTGCCCACGTTGTCGAAGGCCACCTCCACCAGGGCGTCCCCGCCCATGGGTTGGACGGAGAGGACCATGCCGGTGCCGAAGGCCGCGTGGCGGACCATCTCGCCCTTTCGGAGCTGAAGCAGGGGCTGGGTGGTTTTCGGTGCAGGCTGACGATAGGCCGCCGGAGCCGCGCGGGTGCCGGAGGGGCGGCGGGCGGTGTGGGGCTGCTCTCGGAGACCGGTGTGCGCAGGCTGGGCGATGCGCTCCTCCTGGGACCAGTCGTTGTCCTGGAAGGTGTCCCGCTGGGGGCGGCGGACTTTGCCGCCCACTTCCAGCAGCTCGTTGGGGATCTCCTTCACAAAGCGGGAGGGCAGATTGGCCGAGGTCCGGCCGAAGAGCATCCGCTGGGCGGCGCAGGTGAGGTAGAGGCGTTCCTTCGCGCGGGTCAGGGCGACGTAGCACAGGCGGCGCTCCTCCTCCAGCTCGTCCTCCTCCCCAATGGCCCGGTAGCCGGGGAAGACGCCCTCTTCCATGCCCACGGTGAACACCACGGGGAACTCCAGGCCCTTGGCGGCGTGCATGGTCATGAGGGTCACGCAGTTGTCGTCTTCCTCCACGCTGTCCAGATCGGTGTAGAGGGCCACTTCGTCCAGGAAGCCGCCGAGAGAGGGGTCCTCTGCGTGTTCCAGATAGCCGCTGATGGACGAGGACAATTCGTGGATGTTTTCCAAGCGAGACTTGCTCTCGTTGTCTTTCTTCGCCGTGAGCATCTCGGCGTAGCCGCTCTCCTGGATCAGGGTCTCGTAGACCTCCGGCAGCTCCACTTCCTGGGTCAGGCGCTGGAGATGCTGGATGAGGTCGGTGAACTTTTGGAACTTCGGCGCAGCTTTTTTCAGCTCCGGGATCTCCGCCGCGTGGACCAGGACTTCCCAGAGGGGCTGCCCCGTCTGGGCCGCCAGGGATCGGGCGGATTCCATGGTCTTGGCCCCGATGCCGCGGGGCGGGTTGTTGACCACCCGCAGCAGGCGCAGGTCGTCGCTGGGGTTGTGGATGACGCAGAGGTAAGACAGCATGTCTTTGATCTCCGCCCGCTCGAAGAAGCGGAAGCCGCCCACCACGCGGTAGGGGATGCTGTTGCTCTTGAGGGCCATTTCCACTTGGTTGGAGAGGGCGTTCATGCGGTAGAGCACTGCGCAATCCCGCCACTGCCGCCCCTCGCCATAGGCTTTCAGGAGCTGGGTGGCGACGTACATGCCCTCTTCCCGCTCGTTCCCGGCGGTGTAGAAGCGGACCTTTTCCCCCTCGCCGTGGTCGGTCCAGAGGTTCTTTCCCTTGCGCCCCCGGTTGTTGCGGATGACGGCATTGGCGGCCTCCAAGATGTTGCCGGTGGAGCGGTAGTTCTGCTCCAGGCGGATGACGCGGGCGTTTTTGTACTCGCTCTCAAAGGAAAGGATATTCTCAATGGTGGCGCCCCGGAATCGGTAGATGGACTGGTCGTCGTCGCCCACCACGCAGATGTTTTTGCGTTCCCCGGCCAGCAGAGCGGCCAGGAGATATTGCAAGTGGTTCGTATCCTGGTACTCGTCAATGAGGACATAATGAAATTTCCGCTGGTAATACTCCCGCACCTCCGGGAACTTTTGCAGGAGCCGGACGGTATGTAAGATAATATCGTCAAAGTCCAGCGCCCCGGCGGCCCAGAGCTTTTTCTGATAGGCCAGGTAGACGTTTCCAATTTTCTGCAAACGGAAGTCCCCCTGGGCCTTGGCCTGGTCCAAGAAATCCTCCGCCAGCTGCATGTCGTCCTTCGCCCGTGAAATATACCCCAGGACGGACCGGGGCGGGAAGGACTTGTCGTCCATGTTCAGCGCTTTCAGGCTCTCCTTGATGACCCGCAGGGAGTCGTCCGTGTCATAGATCGTAAAGGACGAGGGAAAGCCCAGCTTTTCAATGTCCCGCCGTAAAATACGCACACAGGCCGAGTGGAACGTCGCCGCCCACACGTCCTGGGCGTCGGGGCCGATGCGGTCCTCCAGACGCTGCTTCAGCTCCCCGGCCGCCTTGTTGGTAAACGTAATGGCAATGACCTGCCAGGGCGCCGCCGGTTCCAGAGCGCAGAGCAGATGGGCGCGGGCGTCCTCCTGCTCGGTGTGGTCGCTCTTGCTGGCGTAGTCGGCCAGAAAGGCCAGGTCGGTCTCTTCGATATGATCCGGGACTTCCGCCGAATCCGCCCCCCGGCCATAGCGGAGGAGGTTGGCGATGCGGTTGATGAGCACCGTCGTCTTTCCGCTCCCGGCCCCGGCCAGCAGCAGCAGCGGCCCTTCCGTGGTCAGCACACCTTCCAGCTGGCGGGGGTTCATCCGGCCAAACTCCGCGGCAATGATCTGCCGCCGCAGGGCGGCGAATTGGGTTTGTTTCTCTTCAGACAGCATAGTTGTGTATCTCCGTCTCTTTCGTTCTGGTTCGATGTTTTGCTCTTATTCTATCGCAAAGGGACGGGGTTGGCAACCGGAAAAATCATATCCCACGAGATGGAATCTGTGCTATACTGGAATTGCTCATCACCCATCAAAAAGGAGGTATTGCTCCCTATGAAAAAACGTGAACAATTAAGTAGAGCACTAGACCGATTGGACGAAGCGTTAGACACATATAATACTACTCCAAACAGCATCATCCGTGATGGTGTCTTCCAGCGCTTCGAGTTCTGCACAGAGCTGGCCTGGAAAGCGGCGCGGGAATATCTGCTGGACCAGGGCCATGTAGAGATCAACAGCCCCAAAAGCACGCTGCGGCAGGCCTATGCCGACGGCATGGTGACCGACCAAGCCGGGTGGCTGAAACTGTTGGATGACCGGAACCTGACCTCCCACATCTACAACGATGCCACCGCCAGCGAGATCTTCCAGCGCATCCAGACCACCCACCGTGCGCTGCTGCAAGAACTCTCCCGCTATCTCAACGGCGAAACACTTTGATCTGGTTTCATCAAAAAAAGGCCGAGTCCCCTGCGTTCGCTGCGCGGGAGACTCGGTCTTGAATGATTTGGGATCAATCGACCTGGATCACCTGGGGATACTCCCCTCCCTCCAGGAAGTAGGTGCGATAGCCGTCGGTGGCCAGGGCGTAGCGGCCCAGGACGCGGACCAGGCGGCGGGAGCGGAGGGCCAATTCCTGGGCCACGTCCGGGATGGTCTGGCCGGCTTTGGAGAGGTCCTCGGCCTCGCCGGGGGTCAGGAGGGTGACATGGTCCCCGTCCAAGGAGAGGTCGCTATGGGGGAAGACGGCCTCTTCGGGCTTGGCCAGGAAGTAGTCGTCCCGGATCAGGCGGATGCCGATGTCGGCCACCACCAGCTTGCCGATGCTCCACACGGCGTCGCCCAGAAGCATCCCGGCCTTGAGATAGCCGATGGTGACGGTGAGGTCGGACTTGACCACAGGGCCGCCCTTGCCGGTGTCGCCGTTCATGCCGCTGTTGATGTCCACACTGATGACGTAGGCTTTGCTCTGGTTGATGGCCTGGATCGCCTCGTAAAACAGGCCCCGGACCGGGCCGTTGAATCCCGTGCCCAGCAGGCAGTCCACCAGGATGTCATAGCCGGACAGGTCCGTTTCCTTGGTAAAAACATCCGCCGGGACTCCGGCCTCGATGGCTTGGTCGTAGTAAAATTTTCCGTCCGCCGAGAACTTCTCCGAGACTCGGTAGAGCCGGCAGGAGATCCCCTTCCCGGCCAGGATGGCCGCCAGGGCATAGCCGTCGCCGCCGTTGTTGCCGCCGCCGGTCAAAATGGCCACGGTCTTGCCGGTCCAGTCGGCTGCCTGGTAAACGCCCAGAGCCGCCCGGTGCATCAGCTCCCGGCTGGGGGTATATTCCGCGATGGTGTGGGCGTCGCTGTCCCGCATGGTCGCCACAGTGATAACGTTCTGCATCGTGATCCTTCCTTTTCTCCAATATGCCAATGTGCCGAGGAAGCATCTTCCCCGCCTTCTGGGCTTATTATAGTCCAGAGCAGCGTAAATAGCAATCTTCCCCACGGAAAACGGGGAATCCCGCATTTTCCCTTGCAAACTCTACGGGTTTTTAGTATAATGTGTGCCTGTAATCTTTCGAGCTCAAACTGTGATCCGATCAAATGTAAGGAGGAAGAAACAAACATCATGTACGAATCCAACAAGAACGACAGCAGCAAGGCAAAGCTGTATTGGACCGTCGGCATCATCATTGCCGTGGCCGTGGCTGCGCTTCTGATCTGGCACACCTTCTTCTACGGGACCGAAAACGGCACCGCCGCCACCGTGGGAGACCAGGAGTTCTCCACCGTAGAAGTGACCTACTACTACAACACCGTCGCCAACAACTACATCAACCAGGCCCAGCAGTACAAAGCCTATGGGATCGACATGGGCTACGACACCGACAAGTCCCCCGCCGAGCAGACCTACAACGAGGAGGAGGGCACCACCTACGCCGACTACTTCCTGGACCAGGCCCTGACCCAGCTCCAGCGCACCGCCATTCTGTGTGAAGAGGCCAGCAAAGAAGGCTACACCCTCTCCGCCGACGGCGAGAAGGCCGTGCAGGACAACATGACCGCCCTGTACACATACAGCGTTCAGAGCGGCGCCGGCTCCGAGGAGGCCTATCTCCGCGCCATCTACGGCAGCAAGATGAGCAAGTCCCTCTTCAAGGACCTGCTGACCCAGGCCATTCTCGCTGACGAGTACGCCACCCACAAGAGCGAGACCTTCACCTACACCGACGAGCAGCTGAACAAGTATTACAACGAGAACAAGAACGACCTGGATTCTTATGAATACCGTTACTGCTACGTCAACGCCGACTTCCCGGAGCAGAAGACCGACGCCGACGGCAACACCGTGGACCTGACCGACGAGCAGAAGCAGACCGCCATGGACGGTGCCAAGACCAAGGCCGACAGCATGCTCGCCGCCGTCCAGGCCGGCACCGCCTTCAACACCGCTGCCCAGGACGTGCTGGACGAGACCTCTGCCGAGTCTTACAGCGACCCCGAATACAACCACAAGAACGACCTGGGCTCTGCCCTGACCTCCACCTACCAGTCCTGGCTGACCGACGGCAGCCGTAAGGCCGGGGACATCACCTCCATCGAAGTCGCCGACACCGGCTACTGCGTGGTCCAGTTCCTGGGCCGGAAGAAGGACGACAACAGCTATCAGACCCTGACTTACCGCAACATCGAGGTCCTGGCTGAGACCACCCCCAGCGAGGACGAGAACGGCACCGACCTGCCCACCGACGAGCAGCTGGCCGCCGCCAAGACCAAGGCCGACGACCTGCTGGACCAGTGGAAGAACGGCGACGCCACCGCTGATTCCTTCGGTGAACTGGCCAAGACCAACAGCGCCGACGAGACCAACAAGGACAACGGCGGCCTGAACGAGGACGCCAACCGCTCCAGCCTGGACGCCAACCTGACCGACTGGCTCTTCGCCGAAGGCCGCCAGCCCGGCGACGCCGCCGTCGTCGAGGCCTCCGACAGCTCCGGCAACGTCATCGGCTATCAGATCCTGTACGTCGAGTCCCTGGGCGAGATCCAGTGGAAGTATCAGGCCACCACCGCCCTGCGCTCCGACGACTATGACAAGTGGTACACCGAAGTCGAAGCCAACTACCCCGCCGAGCTGACCGACCTGGGCAAAGAGATCGCCGCCAGCTCCAGCAACCAGTAATTCCTGCAATCTCAGCATAAAGCACCCCCTCCTCTGCCAAACTACGGCGGAGGAGGGGGTTTGTTTTGCAACACCGGAAGATATGCGATTGGAAAGCCTGGGGCCCTGCCGCCCTGGCCGGGGGCGCGGCGGGGCTGGTCAACGGCTTTTTCGGGGGCGGGGGCGGGATGGTCCTGGTTCCCCTGCTGGCGGGAAAATGCGGGCTGGAACGGCGGAGCGCCTTCGCCAGCTCTGTGGCCATCATCCTGCCCTTGTGCGCCCTGTCGGCAGTCATCTACTTTGCCAGAGGGCAGCTAGAGCTTCTCACCGCCCTCCCCTATCTCCTGGGTGGCCTGCTGGGCGGGCTGGTGGGCGGGAAGCTCTTTCCCAAGGTCCCTGTCGTCTGGCTGCGGCGGGCCTTTGCGCTGGTCATTTTTTACGGGGCCTGGAAAGCCCTGACCGCATGACGGCCTGGGTCATCGCCCTGCTGGCCGGCGGGGCGACGGGCATCCTCTCGGCCTTCGGCATCGGAGGCGGGTCACTGCTGCTGATCTACCTGACCTCTTTCGCCGCCCTGGACCAGCACCAGGCCCAGGGGATCAACCTGCTCTACTTTCTCCCGGCGGCAGCCGCCGCCCTGCCGGCCCACCACAAAAACGGGCTCTTGGAGAAGAAAGCCATTCTCCCGGCGATCTTCGCCGGGCTTGCCGCCGCTGGCCTGGCCGCCTGGATCTCCACCGGGCTGGACACCCGCCTGCTGCGCAAGCTCTTCGGGCTTTTTCTGCTGTACGTTGGGATCACGCAGTTGGTGCAACGCGACGATAGGTAAGGTAGCTGTACGCCACCTCTCCCCAAACATAGGGGCCGTCTGTCTCGACGATCTGCCAGGCCGGGTCCTTGTCCAGGTCCGGGAACCAGCAGTCCACGCCGGGAAAGGCCGTGTGGATCCGGGTCACATAGGCGGTGTCGCAGGCATCCACTGCCTGGGCGTAGACCGAGCCGCCGCCCAGGACGAAGGTATCCTCCGGCGCGGCGGACAGCGCCTCCGTCAGACTGCGGAACACCTCTCCCCCCTCCACGGTAAAGGAAGGGTCGCGGGAGAGGATGAGGTTCCGCCGGTTTTTCAGCGGTCTGCCGCCGGGGAACGTCGCCAGGGTCTTCCGCCCCACCAGGACCGGGTGACCGCTGGTCAGGCGGCGGAAGCGCTTGAGGTCCGGGGCGATGTAGACCATCTGCTCCCCGTCCTTGCCGATGCCCCAGGCGGCGTCAGCTGCAACGATCAGATTCATGCGGCCAGCAGGGTCTCCAGCCGGGCACGGATGAGCTTCATCAGCTTGGCGTTTTCGGGCATTTCCTTCAGCTCAGCGGGGTCGCACAGCACGGCCAGGTCCTCGGAGAGATAGCCCTCCTCAAACACGTCCAGACCGGCCTGATTCAGGCAGTCAGCGTAATGGATCAGCTCGGCGTTGCCGTCCAGCTCACCCCGCTTTTTCAGGGCGCCGGCCCAGGCCGCAATGGTGGCCAGGGGGTTGGAGGAGATGGCCTCGCCCTTCTGGTAGCGGCGGTAATGGTCGGTAATGGTGCCGTGGGCGGCCTCATACTCGAAGTTCCCGTCGGGGCTGACCAGCACGCTGGTCATCATGGGCAGGGAGCCGGAGGCGGCGGCGATGAGGTCACTCATCACGTCACCGTCATAGTTCTTGCAGGCCCAGATCATGCCGCCGGGAGAGCGGATGACTTTCGCGGCCACGTCGTCGATGAGGGCGTAGCGATAGGTCAGGCCGGCGGCCTCGAACTTGTCCTTGAACTCCTCGTCAAAGACCTTCTGGAACAAAATCTTGAAGGTCTGGTCATAGTCCTTGGAGATGGTGTCCTTGGAGGAGAACCACACGTCCTGGCCCACGTCCAGCGCATAGGCGAAGCAGCAGCGGGCGAAGGACAGGATGGAGGCATCCCGGTTGTGCATGCCCTGGATGACGCCGGGGCCTTTGAAATCGAAGATGGTCTGGCGGGAGAGCTCCTTGCCGTTCTCATCGGTGAAGATCATCTCGGCCTTGCCCGCACCGGGGACGCGGTACTCCACGGCCTTGTAAATGTCGCCGTAAGCGTGACGGGCGATGGTGATGGGCTTCTTCCAGCAGGAGACCACCGGCTTGACCTTGGAGATGAGGATCGGGGCGCGGAAAACCGTACCGTCCAGCGCCGCGCGGATGGTGGCGTTGGGGGACTTCCACATCTTCTTCAGGTGGTACTCCTCCATCCGCTGGAGGTTGGGGGTGATGGTGGCGCACTTCACGCCCACGTGATGGACTTTGATGGCCTCGGCCGCCTGGACGGTGATCTGGTCATCGGTCTTGTCCCGGTTGGGCAGACACAGGTCATAATACTCCGTGTTCAGCTCCACGAAGGGCAGGATCAGCTCCTCCTTGATCATGGACCAGAGGATGCGGGTCATTTCATCGCCGTCGATCTCGACGATGGGGTTTTGCATTTTGATCTTTTCCATGGGTATCAGCTCCTCCGGCAGCTCAAGCCTTGTTCTGGGCGGCGTAGTGGTTCATCAGGCAGCCGGTGAGCAGCAGCTCGCGCTCCTCGCCGGTGGTGTTTTTCAGATAGAGGGTGATAGGAGTCACGCCCTTCTCGCCCACGCACAGGGCGGGGAAGGTGTCGTCGCCGGCGATCACTTTCGCCTTGACATCGGGGACATAGATGAAGTCACCGGGCACGGCGTGAAACTCGTCTCCCTCAGCCAGGGTGAAGGGCAGCATGCCCCAGTTGACGCAGTTGGAGCGATAGCGCTTGGTGGCAAACTCATAGCAGATGTTGGCGCAGCCGCCCAGCACGCGCTGGCAGGAGGCGGCCTGCTCACGGGCAGAGCCGTCACCGGGCTTGTTGGCGAAAATGACGGAGCCGATCTGGAAGGAAGCGGGGTCCTTGCCCGCCAGGTCCAGCTTGTCCAGCGCGGCCTGGACTTCGGGAGTCAGGCTGCCGGACTGACGGGCGGTCTCCAGCGCCTGGGTGGCCAGGGCGCGGGGCACGTAATCGGGGTCCCGGCGGGACAGGGCGAAGGAGGCCAGCTTCATGGGGTTGGAGCGGTAAGAAGAGGTCTCGCCGGAGGGGATCAGCTCGTCGGTGGTGGTCACGGGGTCCCGCAGGACGGAGGCCACCTGCATGAGCATGTTGTCGGCCAGGGCGGGGATGGCAGGCCACTCGGCGATGTTGGGGCCAAACTTCAGCTCAGCCTCAGGCTTTGCCTTGCCGAAGCCGAAGTAGACCCGGCGGTCATAGACCTTGGTGTCGAAGCTGCGCTTGCCCTGCTTGGGCTGGACGTAGCTGACCTCGGTGGCGGGGGTGAGGACGCCGTGGTTCCGGGCGGTGGCGGCGATGGAGCGGGCGTCCATCAGGACCACGCCGGAGAGCTGGCCGTCGCCGGGCTTGGAGCCCTCACGGTTGGGGAAGTTCCGGGTGGTGTGGCGGATGGACAGGCCGTTGTTGGCCGGCACGTCGCCGGCGCCGAAGCAGGGGCCGCAGAAGCAGGGCTTAAACAGGGCACCAGCCTCCAGCAGGGACTGCTGCACGCCGTTCTGAATGAGCTCCAGGTTCACGGGCACAGACGGCGGATAGACGGACAGGGAGAAATACCCGCTGCCCACGTCGTGGCCGTCCAGAATGGCGGCGGCCTCGGCAATGTTGTCGTACATACCGCCGGCACACCCGGCGATGACGCCCTGGTCGACCATCAGCTTGCCGTCCACCAGCTTGTCGGTGAGGGACAGGGTGACCTTGCCGCCGAACTGGTCGGCAGCCCGCTTCTCCACCTCCCGCAGGATGTCGCCGGGATCGGCCAGCAGCTCGCGGATGGTGTAGGCCTCGGAGGGGTGGAAGGGCAGCGCAGCCATGGGCTCGACCTTAGAAAGGTCGATGGTGATCATGCTGTCGTAGTAAGCGCCCTCCTGGGGATGCAGGGCCTCGTAGGTCTCAGGACGTCCGTGGATGGCCAGATACTCCTCGACAGCGCCGTCGGTCTCCCAGATGGAGGACAGGCAGGCGGTCTCGGTGGTCATGACGTCGATGCCGATCCGGTAATCCATGGGCAGGTTCTTGATACCGGGGCCGACGAACTCCAGGACTTTATTTTTCACAAAGCCGTTCTTATAGGTCGCGCCGCACAGGGCGATGGCCACGTCGTGGGGACCCACGCCCTGGGCCGGCTCGCCGGTCAGGTAGACCATCACGACCTGGGGAGAGGCAATATCATAGGTGTTGCTCAGCAGCTGCTTGACGATCTCCGGGCCGCCCTCGCCCACGCCCATGGTACCCAGGGCACCGTAACGGGTGTGGCTGTCGGAGCCAAGGATCATGCGGCCGCAGCCGGACATCATCTCGCGGGCGTACTGGTGGATGACAGCCTGGTTTGCGGGGACGAAGTTGCCGCCGTACTTCACGGCAGCAGACAGACCGAAAACGTGGTCATCCTCGTTGATGGTGCCGCCCACGGCGCAGAGGCTGTTGTGACAGTTGGTCATCACATAGGGCACGGGGAACTCTTTCAGGCCGCTAGCCTTGGCGGTCTGGATGATGCCCACGTAGGTGATGTCGTGGGAGATGAGGCTGTCAAACTTCAGGTGAAGCTGGCCCTCCTCCTTCCGCATCTCGTGGCGGCGGAAGATCTGGTAGGCCATGGTCTTCTCCCGGTCGGCAGGAGAGACCACGGAGGCGGGGACGGGGGCCCCGTTCTGCCAGCGCACGCCGGCGGACTCTAATTTGATCATAATCGTATCGACACCCTTTCTGGGAAATTTTTCTTTGGCCCATAGGCAAGAGATCAAAGCATACGGAATCTTCTGTATAATATGGGTAGTATCAGTATACCACGAAATTGGGAGGAAGCAAAGTGAAATGCCATAACTTTTGAACTTCTTGCAGAGTGTCTGAAAATGCAGGAAGGACTTCGTAGAAACCGGGAGAAATTCCAAAAGAAATGACAGTCAGGAATTTTTTCTTGCATAATGTCGGAGTTTGGAGTATAATCCCTTTATTATAGGAAAAGAAACATCTTTTGCACCCACTGCGCCCAGGCGAAGGAAGGTCGTCCCGGCGCAAATTTCGGAGAGAGGGGAACCATACGATGCAGAATCAGAATGGAAACGGGATCCTGGAACAATATACAGGTTCCCTCAGCCAACACATCCAAACCGAATACAGTATCCCGCCCAAATATTACCGAGGTGACCTGAAGCTGGGTCTGAGAAACTCCGACGGCACCGGCGTGCCCATCGGCGTGACCCGCATCGGCTCCGTTTTGGGCTACATGATCGAAGACGGCGTGCGGATCCCCGTCCCCGGCCAGCTGTATTACCGCGGCATTGAGCTTACGGAGATCGTCGAGGCCCACCGCCAGGCCGGGACCTTTGGCTATGAGGAGGTCGCCTACCTGCTGCTCATGGGCTATCTGCCCTCCCACAGTGAGCTGAACCGCTTCAACGAGATCATGAACCGCGCAAGAAAGCTGCCCAACGGCTTTACGGAAGACATGATCATGAAGAACCCCAGCCGGAACATCATGAACAAGCTGGCCCGCTGCGTGCTGTCGCTCTACTCCTACGACAAGCACCCCGACGACACCTCTCTGGACAACATCCTGCTCCAGTCTGTGAAGCTCATCGGGGCCTTTCCCAGCATTGTAGCCAACGCCTATTCCGTCAAGCGGCACTACTTCGAGGGCGGCTCTCTGCACATCCACTTCCCCGTGGAGGGCCTGTCCACCGCAGAAAACTTCCTGCGGATGATCCGCCCCAACACGGAGTACACGGAAGAGGAAGCCCACCTGCTGGACATGATGCTCATGGTCCACGCCGAGCACGGCGGCGGCAACAACTCCACCTTCGTCTGCCGCGCCCTTTCTTCCAGCGGCACGGATACCTACAGCGCCATCTCCGGGGCCGTTGGCTCCCTGAAAGGTCCCCTCCACGGCGGCGCCAACGCCAAGGTCATGGAGATGTTCCGTTATGTGAAGGAAAACGTCGATCCCAGGGACGACGGCTCCATCAAGGATTACTTAGCCAAGCTTCTGAACAAAGAAGCCGGGGACAAGTCCGGCAAGATCTACGGCCTGGGCCACGCGGTCTACACCGTGTCCGACCCCCGTGCCGTCCTGCTGAAAAAATACGCCCAGCACATGGCCGAGATCAAGGGCTATGCGGAGGACTTCCAGCTGCTGCAAAAGATCGAGGAGCTGGGCATCCCCATGATCCTGGAGAAAACGAAATCCGACACCCCCATGTGCGCCAACGTGGACATGTACTCCGGCCTGGTCTACACCATGCTGGGCATCCCAGAGGACGTGTTCACGCCGCTCTTCGCCTCCGCCCGTATCGCCGGCTGGTGCGCCAACCGCATCGAGGAGGTCGTCACCTGCCACCGCATCATGCGTCCGGCTTACCGGGCCGTGGTCAAGCGCGTGCATTATTCCCCCATCGAGGAGCGGACGGCCCGCCTGGACTTCAACCCCCGCACCCCCGACGATGACACCGACCAATGATCTTTCTTTCATCGAACCAAAACGATGTTCCGAAAGGGCGCGGACCAGCACACAGTCCGCGCCTTTTCCCCTACCGCGCCAGACCCGGCACAATAATTTCTTAAGAAATTTTTCACAACCTGTTCATAGAACCCGCGTCCTCTCCCGCTATACTGGAAGGACACACACAATCAAGGAGGAACCACACAATGAAACGGAAGTATCTGTCTCTGGGCCTGGCCCTGGTCATGGCCCTGACGCTATGCGCCTGCGGCGGCGGCGCTGTCAACGGCACCAGCACCGGCAAGGAAGACGGCAAGCTGGCCAGCGGCACCTGGCAGCAGCAGGAAACGGGCGACACCGACCTGCTCAGTTACAGCGCCCAGGACCTGACCGGCCCCATCCCCGAAGACTGGACCCTGCCCAGCGACTTCAAGACCGGCGACAAGGTCCGTGTGGAAGTCAGCGGCGATAAAATTCTTTACGGCGACATCGTCGACGGCGGCTATCTCAACGGCTTCACCGTGGCCCAGTACGCCGACGGGAACCTGACTACCGTTTATGAGTTCAAGAAGGGCGTCGTCCGCAGCTGGCAGCAGTTCTTCAGCCCCGACGGCAGCAAGCTGGCCGTGGCCTGGGCACCCAGCACCGACTCCACCGAGTGGAGCGTCACCCTGGTGGACCTGACCACCAGCGGCGAGTCCACCCTGAAGCTGCCTGACATGACCTTTACCTACACCCAGACCGACGAAGAGACCGGCGAGAGCAAGGAGGTCACCGAGGCCCCCACCTTCCTGCTGCTCAAGTGGCAGGACGACAAGAATCTGGTCGTCACCGCCAGCCTGGCTGAGTACGACAGCAGCAAGCAGCCCCAGACCTGGGTCTATACCCTGCCCTGAACACACAACGACAGCAAAAGAGCGCCGGATCGACCGATCCGACGCTCTTTTTATACAACATTCCGTCATAAAATGTATAACGCATGTCACACCATATAGGGGCCGCAGACCTCTGCGGCCCGCCCGTCTGACTCTCAAATCACCTTCCGAAGCTCAACTTTCGGATCTTCCACCGGCATCAGCAGGCCCTCCAGCTCCCGCTCTGCCGGGAGGATCTGCGCTTCCATGCGGTCCCGCAGCTCGTGGGCCAGGGTCTTGTCCCGCTGGCGCAGGACACCGGAGACCGCCTGTCCCGGCCCGCAGAAGCGGTTGGACAGCGTGGCCATCCGCCACAGGCCGGAGAGATACTGCCGCTCCTTCACGGGATGGATGAAGCCTGCCGCCGTCCGGGCGGTGCGCTCCTTCCCTTCCGTGTGGACCTTGGGGGAGTTGGCCCGCCGCTGTTCTTCCAGCAGGATGAGGTCCAGGGCCACCTCCATTCGGAAGTGAGAGGCCCCCTCCTCCATCCAGCGGTAGATGGGGGGATGGACCGTATCGTCCAGCAGCAGGTGGAGCAGGTATCCGGCGGCAAAGCTGCGCTGGGTGGCGTCCCCATGCCGCAGGGCCTTGGAAAGGGCAGGTAAAGAGACGTTCCGCCACTGCTTGTGCAGCTTGTCGGACGTCTTTTTGGTTTGGAAGGAAAAGATCAAGGGGTCTGGCCCATACAGGCCCAGGTGAAACGCAGGCAAGTCCGCGGTGCAGTGAGACCGCAGGTCACGGGGCAGACGTTTCATGACCTCCTGGCCGAAGTAGGTGTGTGCGTTGTGGTCGGCCATGTTACCGCCTCCTATCCTCTTTAGCATACACCCGTTTTCTTGCAAAATCTACTGGAAAATGTAAACGATGTGCCCAGTGAGATCATACGTCAGATGATCAATCCCCCGTTGGGTGCCAGGACCTGGCCGGTGAAGAAATCCCCGGCGGAAGAGGCCAGGAACCAGACGGCCTGGGCGACATCTTCCGGCGTACCCAACCGCTCCAGGGGCGTCTCCTCCGCCAGCTCATCTTTGATGTCCTGGGAGAGGTTCCCGTTCATCTCCGTGTCAATGACCCCAGGGGCCACGCAGTTGACGGTGATGCCCGACGGTCCCAGTTCTTTCGCCAGGGCCTTGGTCAGGCCGATGACCCCGGCCTTGGCCGTGGAGTAAGCCACCTCGCAGGAGGCCCCCACCTGCCCCCACATCGAGGAGAGCGTAATAATTTTCCCGGCTTTTCGGTGGAGCATATCCGGCAGGACGGCCTGGGCGCAGTAAAACACACCGTCCAAGTCCACCTCCATCACCTCCCGCCAGCTGGCCTCGGTGATGTCGGTGAACAACTCTTGGCGGGCGATACCGGCGTTGCAGACCAGCACGTCGATCCGGCCGAACTCCCGGAGAAATGCGGCGGTCATGGCCTGCACCTGCTCCCGCTGGGCCACGTCGCAGACGTAGACCTTGACCGGCACGCCCAAGGCGGCCAGTTCTTCTGCCAGGGCCTCGGCTTGGTCCTTGGCCTTGCGGCAGACGATACCCACGCCATAGCCCTGTTGGGCGAATAACCGGGCGCAGGCCGCCCCGATCCCACGGGAACCCCCGGTGATCAGAGCGGCCTTTGGCACAGAATTTGTCGTTGTTGTCATCGGCTCAGACATTGAAGCGGAACAGGACCACGTCGCCGTCCTGCATCACATACTCCTTGCCCTCGGAGCGGACCAGACCCTTTTCCTTGGCGGTGGTCATAGAGCCGCCGCAGGCTTCCAGGTCGGCAAAGGAGACGACCTCGGCGCGGATGAAGCCCCGCTCAAAATCGGTGTGGATTTTACCGGCGGCCTTGGGGGCCTTGGTGCCGCGGGTGATGGTCCAGGCGCGGCACTCGTCCTCGCCGCAGGTCAGGTAGGAGATCAGGCCCAGCAGGGTGTAGCTGGCCTGGATGAGCCGGTCCAGACCGGACTGCTCCACCCCCAGGTCCTCCAGGAAGAGGGCGCGGTCCTCCGGGTCCATGGCGGCGATGTCGGCCTCGATGTTGGCGCAGATGGGGATGACCTGGGCATCCTCTTCCTTGGCCGCAGCCACGACCGCCTGATAGTAGGGGCTGGCGTCGTGGTTCTTGAAGCCGTCCTCGTCCATGTTGGCGGCGAAGATGACGGGCTTCAGGGTCAGCAGGTCGGCGGTGGCGAGAATTTCTTTCTCTTCCTCATCACAGGGGTAGCTGCGGGCGGACTTGCCCTCGTTCAGCCAAGCCAGCAGGCCCTTGAACACCTCGGCGGAGTGCAAAAACTTCTTGTCGCCCTTGCCGGCCTTGGTGTCCTTGTCGATGCGGCGCTCGACCATCTCCATGTCGGCCATGACCAGCTCCAGGTCGATGATGCTGATGTCGCGGGCGGGGTCGCAGCTGCCCTCCACGTGGATGATGTTGTCGTCGTCAAAGCAGCGGACCACATGCACAATGGCGTCCGTCTCCCGGATGTTGGCCAAAAACTTGTTGCCCAGGCCCTCGCCCTTGGAAGCGCCCTTCACCAGACCGGCGATGTCCACGAACTCGATGACCGCAGGGGTCTTCTTCTTGGGCTGGTAAATTTCCGCCAGCTTGTCCAGCCGGGTGTCCGGCACCGTGACCATGCCCACGTTGGGGTCGATGGTGCAGAAGGGATAGTTGGCGGACTCCGCGCCGGCGTTGGTGATGGCGTTAAAGAGGGTGCTCTTGCCCACGTTGGGCAGACCCACAATACCTAACTTCATAGTTGATCCTACTCCTTTATTTTTGAGGGAGAAAACTCTGTACTTCACCAGTTTTTAGATGATTTCAGAACTTTTTCCTTGTATAAACTTTTCCGCGTCGGGTTTACTCACCCTTTTGGGCGTTTCCTCAGGCTGGACTCTCCTCTGGCGTTCCCGGTAGTTTCTCACCGTATGCCGATCCCCTTACCCAGCTCTTTTCCTTGCAAACTTTTGCCCATGAATTGGGCTCCTTTCTACCAAATGAGAAAACGAGCCATGTAACTTGATAATTGTACCATGGTAACTTCATTTTCTCAAGAGAGAAACGGAATTTTCTAGCGCACGGGTCTAGAGGATTCCGTTTCAAACCATCGCTTTGCTGCGCACGCGACGGCGCGGCATCCTTACACATCAACTACTATAACTACTATCAACTTGGTGTAAGTTGACATAAAGCGCATGTTTTGCACTTGACAGCTTTTTCAGACGGATTGCTTTTGATGTATTTTCCGTGTATAATGTGTAAAAAGCTGCCATATCGTTCTGCAAAATTCATTGAAAATTATGGCGGCAACATCAATAAGATTTCCGTCTTTGGCCAGGACTCCAACCCTACCACGGTGAAGGTGAAAAATGAAGGAGGGGCAGGTATGATTATTTCCCCACAATCTCTTGATACAAACCTCAGTCAGCTTTTAGCGGAGGTTAAGTCCGGCTCAATGCAGTTGCCGGAGTTTCAGCGTGACTGGACATGGGATGATAACCGGATCAAAGGCATCATCGCCAGTTTGTCACAGGGCTATCCTATGGGTGCCATCATGCGGCTGCAATACGGCAACCCGGACATCCAATTCAAATACCGCACAATTACGGGCGTAAAAGGCGTTTCAGTAAAGCCGGAGCATTTGATCCTCGATGGGCAGCAGCGGCTTACTTCTATCTATCAGGCAACATCCTCTAAAGATCCGGTCTCTACCAAAACGGAAAAAGGCAAGGCTATCAAGCGTTATTACTATCTCTCAATGGAGAAGTGCCTCGACGATGATGAGGATCGTTTTGATGCAGTCCTCTCCATCCCCGAAGACCGCAAGATCAAAGAAAACTTTGACCGTGATGTGAAGCTCGATCTCTCCACCAGAGAATATGAATACGAAAACAAACTGTTCCCGGTCAATATCGTGTTCGACAGCAACGCCGTAATGGACTGGTTCATGGGCTACATGACGTTCTATGGAATGAAACCAGAGGCAATGGACGAGTTCAAGCGTTTTCAGGCGGATGTGCTGAACACAATTTCCGGGTATAAGCTGCCTGTGATCACGCTGGACAAATCCACGCCACGAGAGGCGGTGTGCAAGGTTTTCGAGAACGTCAATACCGGTGGTGTTCCTCTCACGGTGTTTGAGCTTGTTACCGCGACCTATGCCACAAAAGACTTTGACTTGAGGAAAGACTGGGTACAATGCCGAAATACCATTTGTGGCTTCGGTGACACGCTGAGAACAGACCTGTTCGATGGGATCGATGAGACTACATTCCTGACAACTGTTTGCCTCTATACGAGCTATTTGAATAAGCAGTCTGGAAAGGCAAATACTATCTCTTGTAAAAAGAAGGATGTTCTGGGACTTTCTTACGAATCGTACATAGCGAACCGTGATGCAGTGCTGTCTGGGTTCAAAATTGCAAAGGAGTTCCTTCTTCGGGATCAGTGCGTTTTCCGCCAAAGAGATTTGCCCTATACAACGCAGTTGATCCCACTTGCAGCAATCTGTGCTGTTCTCGGAAAATCCAAATGTAATGAGCCAAACACAATTAAAACGCTCTCTCAGTGGTATTGGTGCGGGATTTTGGGTGAAATGTACGGTGGGGCTAATGAAACTCGGTATGCCTACGACATTGAGGACATGGTTGAAGAGGTTAACGGACGTCCGAATGCAATGCACACGATCAACAGCGCAGTCTTTTCTTCTACGCGGCTTCTGACTCTTCAAACTCGCTTGAGCGCGGCTTATAAGGGAATTATGGCTCTTCTCTACCAGGAGAAATGCCGTGATTTTATGAACAACACGACGATTGACATTGTGAACAGTATGCTTGAGTCGCCGGACATTCATCACATCTTTCCGGAAGTATATTGCAAGAAAACGGGCATCAAGCGCGAACGATATAACTCCATCATTAACAAGACGCCGATTCTTCCAGCAACTAACCGCTCGATTGGCGGAAACGCGCCGAGTGAGTATCTGGTAGCAATTCTAAAGAAGGTTGATGGCCTGACCGAGGATGAACTGCAAGCACGGGTAGAATCGCACTTTATCGACTATTCGGAATTGAAGGCAGATAACTTCAATGGCTACTTCATTGACAGAGCAAAGAGTCTTCTCAATCTGATTGAAAAGGCGATGAATAAGCCTGTCACCGACAGAGACGCAGAAAACACGCTGGAGCAGTTCGGGGCAAGTCTGGCGTAAAAGGGCGTGGTATCCACCCTGCACGCAGCCGAGACAGACGGAAAGGGCAGGGTCTTCTGGCATACGCAGGGCAGCGGAAAATCTCTGTCCATGGTCTTTGCAGAGGCTTGAGGAGAGCGGTAAAGCGCTTTCCGAGCGGCACAATAATTTCAAAATTCGCAAAAATTTATATCTAATCCCTTATTCTCGCAAATAGTACTCACTCATTGATACGATAAGAAATGTTGCGAGAAGCACCTGTCTTTTCCAGCCAATGATTCTCTAGGACAAACTGATAAATTGACCGCTCTTGCTCACTTCCCGGCAATTTTACGGCAATCTTCCGGCAATTTATCGGCATTATCCGTACTTACATTGTCGGAAACCTGACCCCGATAAATGTTGATCCTCAGGTCCACATCGCCGCCAAGGAACTCCATCTCCCGCAAACCAGCTTCCCGGACCTTTCGGATGATACGCGGAATACCACTTCCCCAGTGTTCAATCAGGTTCATATAAGAGAAAGCACGAGCCAGCGCTTCGTTCCGAATCTGAGAATACCCTTCCTTCATCCGTTTCAAGTTCTGTCCCATAGGCAGCTTACCGGGGGACGTGACTTCCAGTCGGTCCTCGTATAAGGCCACCTGTATAGTTCCATTTGATAGGCTTCCTCGATCTGCTCCCAGATCGGTCCTTCGTATTCCCGTTTGCATCTGGGCGAGTTTCCAAGTTGGAGGGCCATACCGGCGCATACAATTGGATGAAATTCAATCTACTCAATACGAGTTAGCCCAAGCACTTCAACAGTCCAACCAGAAAATTACTGCGTTAAGTAACCGAGTAGATATTGCAAACCAGCATCTGGAAGTTCAAGCCTATAACAGCATGCAGACCAATGAAGAGGTCAAGGCATTAAAAGACTACACCATCTTCCGCGATCTATTCCGATAAGTAAATACAAGCCACCTCAAGCTGCCCTGTGACCTTGGTCGTTGGGCAGCTTTTTGGTAGGTTGATGCCCTCCCGTCACTTTCCCAAAAAAGAAGGGATTCTTGCATTTTCAGGTGGGAGGGGTTTTGTGGGTACAAGCTAAAATCACCAGAAACCCTCCCCTTTTTTTAAGGAAACCGCTTAATTTTCACCTTTTGACGGGAAGATATTGAATTTTTCACGCACTTGCAGTAAAATGCAAGCTGTATCATAACGACAGTTTGTCAGGAGCGAGGCGAAGGATATCATGCTGAATATCGTTTTGGTGGAACCAGAGATCCCGATGAACACCGGGAACATTGCCCGGACCTGTGCCGCCACCGGCAGTCGGCTGCATCTGGTGCGCCCCTTGGGGTTCGACATCAGCGACCGGGCCGTGAAGCGGGCAGGGCTGGATTATTGGCACCTGGTCGATCTCCGGGTCTATGATGATTTGGACGAGCTGTTTCAGCGCAATGACATCCAGGACCTTTGGCTGGCCACCACGAAAGCGCCGCAGGCGTATTCTCAGGCGAAGTTCCGGGACGGCTGCTGGCTCTTCTTCGGCAAGGAGACAGCCGGCCTGCCGGAATGGTTCCGGGAACAGCACCGGGAGCGCTGCCTGCGCCTGCCCATGCGGCCCGAAGCCCGCAGCCTGAACCTGGCAAACTCCGTTGCAGTTTTTACCTATGAGGCCCTTCGTCAGCTGGACTTTTTACAGCTGCAAGGGGAAGGAGAAATGGGGCAGACGCCGCCCGCTCTCTTGCAGGGCGCAGAATGACCTGGTCGGAGTAACCAGGCCGTTCCCCGTCCGGGCGCACCGTCTGTCGGACCGAGCACAAGCAGTTATCCATAAAATATGAAAAGAAGGGGCATTATTCCGATGAATTATGATAAGAAGACCATCCGCGACATTGACGTGTCCGGAAAGAAGATCCTCCTGCGCTGTGACTTCAACGTTCCCCATGATAAGGCCACGGGCGTGATCCATGACGACACCCGTATCGTCTCCACCTTGCCCACCATCCGCTACCTGCTGGACCACAACGCCGCCGTGATCCTGCTGTCCCACATGGGCCGGCCCCACGGCGAGTGGAAGAAGGAGCTGTCTCTCTTCTCCGCGCGGGACCATCTGGAGGAGTTATTGGAGATGCCCGTGCCCCTGACCGAGGACGTGCTCGGCCCCGACACCAAGGCCAAGTGCGCCGCCCTCCAGCCCGGCCAGGTCGTGCTGGTGGAGAACCTGCGCTTCCGCCTCGAAGAGGAGAAGAACGACCCCGAATTTGCCAAGGAGCTGGCTTCCCTGGCCGACATCTTCGTCTTCGACGCCTTTGGCGCTGCCCACCGCGCCCACGCCTCCACCGAGGGCGTATCCCACTACCTGCCCTCCGTCGCCGGGCTGCTGGTGGAGAAGGAGCTGGAGTTCATGGGCAAAGCCCTGGATGACCCCAAGCGTCCCCTGGTCGCCATTCTGGGCGGTTCCAAGGTCTCCGACAAGATCGGCGTGATCAACAACCTGCTGCAAAAGGCCGACACGATCCTGATCGGCGGCGGCATGGCCTATACCTTCCAGGCTGCCCTGGGCCGGGACATCGGCACCTCCCTGCTGGACGCCAACCACGTCGGCTACGCCAAGGACATGATCGCCAAGGCCCAGGAGATGGGCGTGAAGCTCCTGCTGCCCCAGGACAACCTGGCTGCCAAGGAGTTCTCCGCCGACGCCGATCCGATCCTGGTGGACGCCGCGGCCTTCCCGCACGACCTCATGGGCATGGACATCGGCCCCAAGACCATTGAGGACTTCACCGGTGCCATCGCCGGGGCAGGCACTGTCATCTGGAACGGCCCCATGGGCGTGTTTGAGTTCCCCGCCTTCGCCAACGGTACCAATGCAGTCGCCAAGGCCATGGCCGACCAGAAGGACGCCGTGACCATCGTGGGCGGCGGCGACTCTTCCTCTGCCGTGGAAAAGAGCGGCTTTGCCGACAAGCTCTCTCACATCTCCACCGGCGGCGGCGCTTCCCTGGAGTTCCTGGAGGGTCTGGTCCTGCCCGGCATCGCCTGCCTGGCTGACAAGGACTGACTGACGGGAAAGGGGAGCCAATGAACAGAAAGTATCGCAAGACCATCATCGCCGGCAACTGGAAAATGCACAAGACCGCCACCGAGGCCAAGGCCTTTGCCGAGCGCCTGAAGGGTGCCCTGCCTCGGGCCAAGCGGTGCAGCATCGTCCTGTGCGTGCCCTATGTGGACATCCCCGCTGCCGTAAAACTTCTGAAAGACAGCCGCGTGGCCGTGGGGGCCCAGAACCTCCATTGGGAGAGCAGCGGCCCCTTTACCGGCGAGATCTCCGCCGGGATGCTGGCGGACTTAGACGTGAAATACGTCATCATCGGCCACAGCGAACGCCGCGCCCTCTTCGGCGAGACGTACCACATCATCAATCAAAAAGTGCACGCCGCCCTCAGCGCCGGGCTCCGCCCCATTCTCTGCGTGGGTGAGGACCAGGACCAGCGGGAGCTGGGCGTGACCATGGAGTTCATCTCCTACCAGCTCAAGGCAGCCCTGGCCGGGGTCACCCCGGAGGATATGCGCCGGGTCGTCATCGCCTATGAGCCCATCTGGGCCATCGGCACCGGCAACACCGCCACCCCGGAGCAGGCCGGGGAGGTCTGCGGGGCCATCCGCAGCATCCTGCGCAAGCTCTATGGGGCCCGCATCGCCCGCTCCACCACCATCCAGTACGGCGGCTCCATGAACGAGGCCAACGCCGAGGCCCTGCTGGCCCAGGAGGACGTGGACGGCGGCCTGATCGGCGGCGCTTCCCTGGACCCTGACAAATTCTTGCAGATCATCCACACCGCCAACCAAGATTGATCCGATCCAAATGCACCATCCAAACCTGCCAAAACAGTATTTATCCCAATTCATCCCACGCGGAGCCGCAGGCTCCGGGAACCGAGGAAACAGGCTTATGAAAACTCCAACGACACTTATCATCATGGACGGCTTCGCCCTGGGAGAGGACATCCCCGGCAACGCCGTTCAGGCTGCCAACACCCCCCAGCTGGACTATCTCTTCTCCCAGTACCCCTTCTGCCAGCTGGAGGCTTCCGGCCTGGACGTAGGCCTGCCTGAGGGACAGATGGGAAACAGCGAGGTGGGCCACACCAACATCGGCGCCGGCCGCGTGGTCTTCCAGGACCTGCCCCGCATCAGCCGGGCCATCGAGGACGGCAGCTTCTTTGAAAACCCCGCCTATCTGGCTGCCATCCGCGCCTGCAAAGAAAGCGGCGGTGCCCTGCATCTCATGGGCCTGCTGTCCGACGGCGGCGTCCACAGCCACATCGACCATTTGTTCGCGCTCCTAGAGCTGGCCAAGCGCCAGGAAGTGCCTCAGGTGTACGTCCACGCCTTCTTAGACGGCCGGGACGTCTCCCCCACCTCCGGCCTGGGCTTCGTGCAGCAGCTCCAGGATAAAATGCGGGAGCTGGGCGTGGGCCAGATCGCCGATCTTTCCGGCCGCTACTATGCCATGGATCGGGACAGCCGTTGGGAGCGCCTCCAGCGGGCCTATGACGCCCTGGCGGGCGGCAGCGCCCCCTTCGCTGAGGACCCCTGCCAGGCCGTCCAGGCCTCTTACGACGCCGGGGTCACCGACGAATTCTTCGAGCCCGTGGTCTGCGCCAAGGGCGGCCGCATCGAAGAAGGCGACAGCGTCATCTTCCTGAACTTCCGCCCCGACCGGGCCAGAGAGATGACCCGCGCCCTGGTCGACCCCAACTTTGGGGAGATCAAGCGCAAGCGCGGCTTCCTGCCCGTTCATTATGTCTGCACCACGGAGTACGACGCCTCTATGCCCAACGTCTCCGTAGCCTTCCCCCACGAAAAGCTGGAGAATATCTTTGGCGAGTACCTGAGCAAGCTGGGCATGACCCAGCTGCGCATCGCCGAGACGGAAAAATACGCCCACGTGACCTTTTTCTTCAACGGCGGTCAGGAGTCCGTCTTCCCTGGGGAGGACCGGTGCCTGATCCCCTCCCCCAAGGTCGCGACCTATGATCTGAAACCCGAAATGAGCGCCCCGGCCATCACCGAGGAGGCCATTCGCCGCATCGAGAGCGGCAAATACGACGTCATCATCCTGAACTTTGCCAACTGCGACATGGTCGGCCACACCGGCGTCTTTGACGCCGCCGTTGCCGCCGTGGAGACCGTGGACACGTGCGTGGCCCAGGTCGTGAAAGCGACCACGGACCTGGGGGGCGTGGCCCTCATCACCGCCGACCACGGCAACGCCGAGCAAATGCTGGATGAAAACGGCCAGCCCTTCACCGCCCATACGACGAACCCCGTCCCCTTCTGCATCGTCGGGGCCGCCGTGCGTCTGCGGGACGGCCGCCTGGCCGACATCGCCCCCACCATGCTGGACCTGATGGGTCTGAACCAGCCACAGGAGATGGATGGCAAGACCCTCATCCTAAATACCTAATTGAATACGGAAACACACCATCTGACATCATCTATCATCAATCAAAAGGAGTGTATCGTCATGAAGCAGATGATCGAGATCGTAGACGTTCTGGGCCGGGAGATCCTGGACTCCCGCGGCAACCCTACCGTGGAGGTAGAGGTCTATTTGGACGACGGCACCATGGGCCGGGCCGCTGTGCCCTCCGGTGCTTCCACCGGCGTATATGAGGCCTGTGAGCTGCGGGACGGCGACAAGGGCCGTTACCTGGGCAAGGGTGTCGAGCAGGCCGTGGAGCACGTGAACGAAGAGATCGCCGAAGCCCTCATCGGCCTGAACGCGCTGGACCAGACCTACATCGACAAGCTCCTCATCGAGCTGGACGGTACCCCAAACAAGAGCCGTCTGGGCGCCAACGCCATTCTGGGTGCTTCCTTGGCCTGCGCCAAGGCAGCCGCCGAGAGCCTGGGCCTGCCCCTGTACAGCTATCTGGGCGGCGTGAACGCCAAGACCCTGCCCGTGCCCATGATGAACATTTTAAATGGCGGTGCGCACGCCACCAACAACGTGGACATCCAGGAGTTCATGGTCATGCCCGTGGGCGCCAAGAGCTGGCGCGAGGCCCTGCGCATGTGCGCTGAGGTCTTCCACACCCTGAAGACCGTCCTGAAGGAAAACGGCACCCCCGCCGCCGGCGTGGGCGACGAGGGCGGCTACGCCCCCAACCTGAAGAAGGATGAGGACGCCCTGAAGGCCATCGTTGCCGCCATCGAGGCCGCCGGGTACAAGCCCTATGACGACTTCATGATCGCCATCGACGCCGCCACCTCCGAGTGGTACAACGAGGAGACCGGCTGCTACGACCTGCCCAAGGCCAAGAAGACCATGACCCGCCAGCAGCTGGTGAACATGTGGAAGAAGTTCGCCGAGAACTACCCCATCATCTCCCTGGAGGACGGCATGGGCGAGAACGACTGGGAGGGCTGGGCTCTGCTCACCAAGGCCCTGGGCAGCAAGGTCCAGCTGGTGGGCGACGACCTCTTCGTCACCAACACCCAGCGTCTCAAGACCGGCATCGAGAAGCACGTGGCCAACGCCATCCTCATCAAAGTCAACCAGATCGGCACCCTGACCGAGACCCTGGACGCCATCCAGATGGCCAACCGCGCCGGCTACACTGCCGTGGTCTCCCACCGCTCCGGCGAGACGGAGGACACCACCATCGCCGACCTGGCCGTGGCCCTGAACGCCGGCCAGATCAAGACCGGTGCCCCCAGCCGCACCGACCGCGTGGCCAAGTACAACCAGCTGCTGCGCATCGAGGAAGAGCTGGACGACGCCGCCCAGTATCTGGGCCGGGAGGCTTTCTTTAACCTCCGCTAACACCCTTCAAAGGGGGTCTCTGTATTGAATACCAGAGCCACTCGGCTGCTCTCCGTGGTGCTGGCCTTGGTCTTGCTGCTGGGGCTGCTGCCCCCGCCCCTGGCCAGCGCCGCCGGGACTTCCACCTACAACGGCAAGAGCTACAGCACCGACTACACCACCTGGCGGCAGGGAAACAGCGCCTGGGGTCCCACGGCCCTGGGGGACGTACATACCATGACCCAGTCCGGCTGTCTCATCTCCTCCATCGCCATTTTGATGTGTTCCTCCGGGGCCTATAACCCCGCGTCCCTGAACCCCGGCAGCCTGCGGGACTGGCTGGACGCCCAGGGCTACATCAGCCACAGCAGCGACCGGTCGAAGGACGCCCTGCTGTCCTTTGGCCTCATCTCCTCCAAGGCTTCTCCCCGGTTCTATTTTGTGAACCAGACGTTTTTCAGCGTGACCACCCCCCTGTCTGACGTGATCGCCAAGATCAACGACCTGAGAAGCCGGGGGTACCACGTCATCGCCCGCGTGAAAAACAGCGGACATTTCGTGGCTGTGGCCAAGACCGTCACAGGCGATGCCCAGCTCTACGACCCCGGCGCAGCGTCCAAGCGCCTGCTGTCGGAGTACGACGGCACCATCGGCGGCCTCATCTACTTCAAGGCCAACACCGCCGCCAAGGATACCATCCTCTCGGAGCTGGCAAACCCCGAAGCACCGACGGTCAATAAACTCTCCGCCACCTATGGCGACGGCGACCGCATTGCCGTCTCCTGGTCCTCCTCCACCATGGCGACCCACTACAACATCTATGTGGACCAGAAGCAGAGCAACGGCACCTGGAAGTCCAACTACAAGACGTACTTCTACGCCGCCTCACCCTACGCCATGGACACCCTGCCCGCCGGGACCTACCGGGTGCGGGTCCAGTCGGCCAACGCCAACAACTGGACGTACAGCAACTCCGACTGGCAGACCTTCACCGTGAAGGCCAACTCCCTGACCATCACCTTCAACGCCAACGGCGGCAGCGTCTCCCCCGGCACGAAGTTCGTCACCAAGGGGACGACCTATGACCTGCCCACCCCCGTCCGCTCCAAGGCGGCGTTCCTGGGCTGGTACACCGCCGTGGGCAAGGAGCTGGTCACCAACGGCACCAAGCTCAAGAGCACCTACGGCCACACGCTGGTGGCCAAGTGGGACGAAGCGGGCCGGAGCCTGACCAAGACAAAAACCTACAACAACAACTTCAAAGACGTCTCCAGCAGGTCCTGGTATTACAGCGCTGTGGTCTCCGCCTACCGCTACGGCCTCATGGACGGCGTGGAGATGAAGAAGTTCAAGCCCACCGACCAGATCACCAACGCCCAGGCCATCACCCTGGCCGCCCGGCTGCGGAAGCTCTATGTGTCCGGCAGCGCGAGCTTTGCCAACACGAATCCCTGGTACAAGGCGTACAGCGACTACGCCATCAGCCAGAAGATCATCACCTCCGCCCCGGCCAACATGAACGCCACCTTGACCCGGCAGGAGTTCGCCTCCATCCTGGCCAAGGCCCTGCCGGACGCTGCTCTGCCCGCAGTCAACACCGTGGCAAACGGGGCCATTCCCGATGTGTATCGCTCGGACACGGGCATCTACAAGCTCTACCGGGCCGGGATCTTAGCGGGCAGCGACAGCAAGGGCACCTTCCGCCCCAACGCCGCCATCACCCGCGCCGAGGTCGCCGCCGTGCTCGTCCGCATGGCGGACCCGAACACCCGGCAGCTCTTCACCCTCCAATAAATCAGGGCAATGCCAAACGACCCTGCACCACCGCGCAGCATGCTGCGCTATGGTGCAGGGTCGTTTTTTCGCGTTTATATAATATCAGGCGTCCTGGCAAACATCCCCCAGGTCGAAGGTCACGTCCAGGTGATAGGGCTTGCCCTCCAGTTTGTCCAGGGCTTGCTCCAGCGAAGCCCGGATACTATCCTCCTGGCCCCAGAGCTTGGGGGGCAGGACGATGTCGAAGCTCAGGTCCAACCGGTCCTCCTGGTGGCGCAGGCGGAAGTCGTGGATGCTGATGTTCGGGTCCCGCACCTTCAGGAGCGTCTCCACCAGCTGCTGGAGGCGGTTGAGCTCTGCGTCGTCGGTGATGAGCGGGTCATAGTGGATGACCAGATGGATGCCCAGCTCTTTCAGGCAGCCCCGCTCCATGTCATCGATCAGCTCATGGCAGGCCATGGGGTCCTCCCGGCTGTCCAGCTCTACGTGCAAGCTGGCGTAGCGGCAGCCAGGGCCGTAGTCGTGGACCATCAGGTCATGGCAGCCCAGGACCAGGGGAAAGCTCTTGATGTACGCCGTGACCTGCTGCGCCAATTCCTTCGTGGCTCCCTCTCCCAGGAGCGGGGAGAGGGTCTCCTTGGCCAGCTTTGCCCCGCTGAAGAGGATGAAGGCCGCGACTAAAATGCCCATGATGCCGTCGATCTGCCACCCGCTGAGCTTCTCGACCAGCACAGCGGCCAGCACGGCGGCGGTGGTCAGCACATCGTTGCGGCTGTCCTCTGCGGCCGCCAAGAGGGTGGTGGAGTTGATCTTCTTCCCCTGCTTCTTGTAAAAGAACATCATCCAGGCTTTCACCAGGATCGACCCCACCAGCACCGCCAGCATCAGCCAGGAGAAGGCGATGGGGGCCGGGTTCAAGATCTTATGCAGGGAGCTTTTCGCCAGCTCCACGCCGATGACCAGGATCATCACCGCCACGGTCAGAGCCGCCAGGTACTCATACCGGGCATGACCGTAGGGATGCTCCGGGTCCGCCGGGCGCTCCCCCAGCTTGAAGCCCAGGAGCGTGACCAGAGAGCTGGCCCCGTCGGATAAATTGTTCAGGCCGTCTGCAAAAATGGCCATGGACGCCGCCAGCGTCCCCACTGCCAGCTTTCCTCCGGCCAACAGAAAGTTACACAGCAGGCCCACAAGACCTGCCCGTTTTCCAATGGCCGCCCGTTGTTTTTGTTCGTCTGTTTCTTGCCGCATGGTTTCTGCCTCCTCTCCTGCAAAAGAGCCGAAAAAGGCACCCGCAGGACGTATCATCAAAGAATCGCTACTGTCCCGCGGATGCCAGTGTTTGTGTTGTTCCGCTGCCTGTCGGCCCGGCACGCATAGGCCCTTGGGCCGGGTACCTGCTCAGTTTCCCCTAGTATAGGCCATCCCCCCCAGGTTGGTCAAGCACAACCCTGGGGCGTTTTATACCAGGGCCTGCATGGCTGCCAGAAAGGCCGTGATCTCCCGGCTGGTGTTGAAGGCAGAGACGCTGACGCGGACCGTCCCGGTTTGCTCCGTGCCCCCGGTGGCGTGGGCCAAGGGAGCGCAGTGCAGCCCCGCCCGGACGGCGATGCCCCGGCGGCTGAGCGCCTCCGCCACCCAGCCGGGGTCCTTCTGCGGCAAGCGGAAGGACAGGACCCCTGTCTGGACCCCCGCCCCCTGGGCGGCATAGACCTGGACCTCCGGCAGCCGGGAAAGCCCCTCCGCCGCCTGGCGGATGAGGGCCGCCTCCTGGCGGCGAATGGACTCCAGCCCCCGCTTGCGCAGAAACCGCAGACCCGCCAGCAGACCCGCTGCGCCGGGGACGTTGTGGGTCCCGGCTTCCAACCGGTCGGGCAGAAAAGGCGGCATCTCCGCCTGGCGGGAGAGACTGCCCGTGCCCCCAGCCAGCAAAGGCGTCCCACTCTCCCGGCACAGGAGCAGGCCCGTGCCCTGGGGGCCGTACAGCCCCTTGTGCCCCGGCATGGCGATAAACTCCGCGCCCCACCCGTCCATCGGGACCGGCAAGACCCCGGCAGATTGGGACGCATCCACCAAAAACGGCACCCCATTCCGCCGACACAGGGCGGCGGCCTGCTCCATCGGCAGGGCGTAGCCGAAGACGTTGGAGACGTGGGTAAAGATGGCCGCATCCACCTCCCCCGTCAGCTGCCGCTCGAACTCCTCCAGAAAGAGGTCCGGTCGGAAGAGCGGGGCCTTGACCAGTTTGACCCGCACGCCGGGGATCATGGCCAAGGGGCGGGTCACGGCGTTGTGCTCGTAGCCGGAGAGGACCACGGTCTGCCCCGGCTTGATCAAAGAGCGCACGGCGATGTTCAGCCCGTGGGTGGCGTTGAACGTCAGAACGACCCGCTCCGGCTGGCCCACCCGGAAGCGCTCGGCGGCGGCCTCCCGGCAGGCCAGGAGGGTCTGAGATGCCCGCGCCGCCGGGCCGTAATTGCCCCGGCCGGGGCTGGTCATGGTGGCCAGGGCCTGGGCCACGGCCTTAGGGACAGACGGGGGCTTTTGCAGGGTGGTGGCGGCGCTGTCTAAATAGATCACGGCGTCACCTCCTGGTAGCCATATCCCGCCGAATTGACATAGATGCCCAGATAGGGCAGCCGCGCCCCGTGCAGGATGGTCAGGGCGCGGGCCAGGTTCCGCTGGGCGATCTTCACCGAATAGCTGCACCCAGCCGGAGAGAGCTCCTCCGGGGACCGGAGGACGCGGGCCGGGATGCCTCCCCGCTCCAGGGCGTTGGCCACCCGCTGGGCGTAGGTCAGGGACCGGCACATAATGAGATAAACCATCATAAAAAAGCTCCTCCCGCACCAGTGTATGCACGGGAGGAGCAAAGGTTCCTTTTCTGCGTTTCGTGTCGACTCAGCCCTCCAGGGTCTCCAGCAGGACCACGGCGTGGGCGGCGATGCCCTGCTCGGTGCCGGTAAAGCCCAAGCCCTCTTCCGTGGTGGCTTTGACGTTGATGGCCGTCACAGGCAGGCCCATGACGCGGGCGTAATTCTGGATCATCTGGGGGATGTGGTCCTTCAGCTTGGGCTTTTGGGCCAAGATCGTCACGTCCGCGTTCTCCACCCGCCAGCCCTCCTGGGCCAGCAGGGCCATGACGCGGCCTAAGAGCCCCAGGCTGTTGGCTCCGGCGTAGGCGGGGTCGGTATCCGGGAAGTGGCGGCCGATGTCCCCCAGCGCCGCTGCGCCCAGCAACGCGTCCATGAGGGCGTGGGTGACGACATCTGCGTCCGAGTGACCCAGCAGGCCGAAGGCGTGGGGGATGTCTACCCCGCCTAAGATCAGCTTCCGGCCTGTGACCAGCCGGTGTACGTCGTATCCATGTCCGATGCGCATCAATGCTTCACCGCATCCTTTCCGCCAAAATGGCTTCGCCCCAGGTGAGGTCTCTGGGGGTCGTGATCTTCAAGTTGTCCTCGCTGCCCTGGGTGAGGCAGACGGGAAAGCCGATGCGCTCCACGGCGGAGCAGTCGTCGGTGAGGACCGCACCCTCCTCCAAGGCGTGGGCCAAGGCCCCTTGGATGAGGCCGATCTCAAAGACCTGGGGGGTCTGGACGGCAAAGAGGGCGGAGCGGTCCGGTGTGGCTTGGACGACGCCGTCCTTGGCCACCTTGATCGTATCCTTCACCGGGATGGCCGGGGCGGCCGCCCCCCGTGTTCGGGCGGTCTCGATGGTGTGTTCCAAGACCTCCGGCGGCAGGAAGGGCCGTGCCCCGTCGTGGATGGCCACGAGGTCCGCCTTGGGGTCGGCGGCGTGTAAGCCCTCCAGCACGGACTCCGTGCGGCTGGCCCCGCCCTTGACGATGCGGGTGACCTTGTGCATCCCCTCCCGGCGGCAGAGGTCCCCGATGGGGAGCATCAGGTCCTCCCGCGTCACGATGACGATCTCATCCACGGAATCGGAGTTTTGAAACGGGATGAGGGTATACAGCAGCAGCGGATAGTTGCCCATGGGGCAGAGGATCTTGTCGATGCCCTGCATCCGGGAGGCCGTGCCCGCCGCAACGATGACGGCCGTGCAGAAGGGGGCTGCTCTCTCCTGCTTCTTCCGGCCCAAAAATTTTTTCAGAAGGTCCATCGTGGATCTCTCTCCTTCTCTATGACAATAAGGTTTGGTTGGCTCCAGTATAGTCCGCCCGGCGGCAGTTTGCAAGAGGAAGGAGCGCACAAAAAGCGGCGCCAGAAACCTGGCGCCGCTCATGGGGCATAATTTATGGTAAATTACGCTTCTCTCATCCGAGCAAAGCACTCGCTGCAATACACGGGGCGGTCAGACTTAGGCTCGAAGGGAACCTTTGCTTCGCCGCCGCAGGAGGCGCACACTGCGGTGAAATACTCGCGGGGGCCGCGGGAAGCAGCCTTGCGGGCGTCACGGCAGGCCTTGCAGCGCTGGGGCTCGTTCTGGAAGCCGCGCTCTGCGTAGAACTCCTGTTCACCGGCGGAGAACACGAACTCATTGCCGCATTCTTTGCATACTAAAGTCTTGTCTTCGTACATGCTGTAACCCTCTCTTTGACTTTGTCGCCCAGCTTCCTTCACTGGGCCAGATATATGCGATCAGCTTTTGCTGGGTTCGCCGTGGGATAGGTACTGTGCCACTTTGCGCCGAACGCGCTGCACAGCGTTGTCCACTGCCTTGGTGGACCGATGGACCTCTTCTGCGATCTCCCGGTAAGACAGGCCCTCTAGGTAGAGGGTCAGGACCTGGGCCTCCAGGCCGGTCAGTCCCGTTCGGATCGCCTCCTCCAACGCGCTGAGATCTTCCGCGTGGATGACAGCGTCCTCTGGGTTGCCCTGGAGAGACGCGGTGCCAAAGCCTTGGAGATCCTGGTGAGCCAAAACGAGGGAAGGATCAAGAGAAACGGATTCGTTGAGAGGGGTGTGCTTTCCGCCCGCAGCGGCCCGGACCACCGAGATGAGGCGGCGGCGGACGCAGGTGGCGGCGAAGGTGCGGAACCGGGCACCCCTGCTGGGGTCATACTCCCGGATGGCCGTGAGGAGGCCGATCATCCCCTCTTGGATGAGATCTTCGCTGTCCCCCCCTGCCAAAAAGAAGGGGCGGGCGCACATGCGGACCAGGCGCGTGTGTCGGTGGACTAACGTCTCTTCCGCGGTGCGGTCGCCTGCGGCGGCCTGAGCGCACAAGCTCTCATCGGTATAACTGCTATTTTTCCCAGATTCATTGGTCATAGATTTTTCATTTTTATTATAAAGTACCAAGCGGGAAAAGTCAAGCAAATTATCAGCTTCATTGAAATTTTCAATTTTTTCCCGCGTTTTTTTGTCAATTTTCCTATCTATCTGCCATGCTTTATTTTCTTTTGCAAGCAGTTTAGCAAACGAAAGAGCCGCTCAGAGAGACAGCTGCTCCTGCCCCTGGAAGGGCAGACCCAGGTGCTCGTAGGCCAGACGGGTGACGCAGCGCCCCCTGGGGGTGCGGGTGAGGAAGCCCATCTGCATGAGATAAGGCTCATACACATCCTCCAGGGTCACGGCCTCCTCCCCTACGGTCGCGGCCAGGGTCTCCAGGCCCACGGGGCCGCCGCCGTAGTGGTCGATGATGCTGCGGAGCATCCGCCGGTCTACGGAGTCCAGCCCTAAGTGATCCACTTCCAGCGCCGTCAGCGCCTGGTCCGCCACGGGTTGGGTGATGACCCCCCCGGCCCGCACCTGGGCAAAGTCTCGCACCCGGCGCAGGAGGCGGTTGGCGATCCGCGGCGTCCCTCTGGCGCGTTTGGCGATCTCCGCTGCCCCGGCATCCTCAATGGGGACGCCCAAAATGCCCGCGCTGCGGGTAACGATCTGGGCCAGCTCCGCCGGGGTATATAGCTCCAAGCGCAGCAGGACACCGAAGCGGTCCCGCAAGGGGGCGGAGAGCTGTCCCGCCCGCGTGGTCGCCCCGATGAGGGTAAAGTGGGGCAGATCTAGGCGGATGGAGTTGGCCGAGGGGCCTTTGCCGATGATGATGTCGATGGCAAAGTCCTCCATGGCCGGGTATAAAATTTCTTCCACGGACCGGTTCAGGCGATGGATTTCATCCACAAAGAGGATGTCGTTCTCGCTGAGGTTGGTCAGCAGCGCGGCCAGATCCCCCGGCTTTTCAATGGCCGGGCCGGAGGTCACCCGCAGGTTGACGCCCATCTCGTTGGCGATGATGCCGGAGAGCGTCGTCTTGCCCAGGCCTGGGGGGCCGTGGAGCAGCACATGGTCCAGAGGCTCCCCCCGCAGCTTGGCCGCGTCGATGAAGATCGAGAGGTTCTCCTTGGCCTTTTCCTGGCCGATGTATTCCGTCAGCTTTCGGGGACGCAGAGACAACTCCCCCTCGTCCTCCCCCAGGTGGGCGGTGGACAGCAGGGGCTGCTGGGTCTCCTCCTGAGAAAAGTCGATGCTCATGGTCCTTCCCCCTTTCTGTTACGCGATCATTTCAGCATTTTTTTCAGGGCCTGGCGCACGATGTCCTCCAGGGACAGGGCCGCCAGATCCAAGCCCTTCAGGGCCATGTTGATCTCCGCCGGACCATAGCCCAGCACAGCCAGGGCGGCGGTGGCCTCCGAGGTCTTGTCCTGGGGAATAACGGTCAGGCCGCTGCCGCCGTAGCTCTCCCCGGCGGTGGGGAGCTGGCCCTTGGCCAGCTTGTCCTTCAGCTCTAAGAGGACCCGCTGGGCAATTTTTTTGCCGACGCCGGGGGCCACGGTGAGGGCCTTTTCATTGCCCGTAATGATGGCCGTGGCCAGCCCCTCCGGGGTGTTGGCGGAGAGAATGGACAGGGCGGCCTTCGGGCCGACCCCAGACACGCTGATGAGCATTTGGAAGCAATTCTTCTCGTTTTCCGTGGCGAAGCCATAGAGCTCCATGGCATCCTCCCGAACGTTGAGATGGGTGTATAGCTTGGCCTCCTGCCCCACTTGCAGGGCGGAGAGGGTGTAGCTGGTGGTCCGGCAGGCGTACCCCACGCCCCCGCAGTCGATGACGGCTAAGTTGGGGGCGACGTGGGCCGCGATGCCCTTGAGATAGTAAAACATGAAACAGTCGATCTCCTTTGCGAGATGCCCGGTTTTTTACAACCCAAACCGGGTCAGCCGGGAGGTGTGGGAGCGGGCGTGACAGAGGGCGATGGCCACCGCGTCCGCCGCATCATCCGGCTTGGGGACGGCGGAAAGGTGTAAAATACGCTTGGTCATGTCCATGACCTGACGCTTTTCTGCCTTGCCGTAGCCCACTACCGCCTGCTTGACCTGGCTGGGGGTGTATTCAAAGATGTGGACCTCCAGCTTGGCGGCGGTCATCAAAATGACCCCACGGGCCTGGGCCACGCCGATGCCGGTGGTCACGTTGGTGTTGAAAAACAGCTCTTCGATGGCCATGACCTCCGGGGAAAACTGGCGGATCAGCGTCTCCAGATCCTCCTGAATCTGGAGCAGCCGCTGGGGCATGGGCACCCCCGCCGGGGTGTTGATGGCCCCGCAGCCCAGGAGCCTGGCCTGCCCCCGGTCCGCCTCCAGAATGCCAAAGCCGACGATGGCGTAGCCGGGGTCGATGCCTAAGATGCGCACGGGCTTCCCTCCTTCCCAGGGTGCGGCGGATAGTAGTTTATTATACCACAGGGTCTCGGCCCAGCACAAGGGCAGAAAAGCCGCTGACCGGGGTTCCCGGCCAGCGGCTTTTGTCGATTTTGGGGTTCTGTGTCAAACGGAGGGACAGGACAAGACCCTTAGTCCTTCAAGCGCTCCTCCAGACCAGCCAGTTCCTCGGCCAGGGCCTTGGGCAGCTTGTCGCCGAACTTGGCGTAGAACTCGTGAATGCCCTCCGTCTCCTGCTTCCACAGGTCGCGGTCCACGGAGAGCAGACCGGCCAGGGTGTCCGGATCCACGTCGATGCCGTCGAGGTTAATGTCCTCAACCTTGGGCAGGTAGCCGATCTCGGTCTCGCGGGCATCGGCCTCGTCGAAGCAGCGCTTCAGGATCCACTCGACCACGCGCAGGTTCTCGCCGAAGCCGGGCCAGATGAACTCGCCGTTGTCATCGGTGCGGAACCAGTTGACGTTGAAGATCTTGGGCAGGTGGGGCACGGACTTCTCCATGTCCAGCCAGTGCTGCCAGTAGTCGCCCATGTGGTAGCCGCAGAAGGGCAGCATGGCCATGGGGTCGCGACGGGTCTCGCCGACCTTGCCCTCGGCGGCGGCGGTCTTCTCGGAGGCCATCACGGAGCCGACGAACACGCCGTGCTGCCAGTCGCGGGACTGATAGACCAGGGGCGCGGTCTTGGCCCGGCGGCCGCCGAAGATGATGGCGGAGATGGGCACGCCGTGGGGGTTCTCAAACTCCGGAGAGATGCAGGGGCAGTTCTCTGCCGGTGCGGTGAAGCGGGAGTTGGGGTGGGCAGCGGGGCCCTCGGCAGTGTCGGGGCTCCAGGGGTTGCCCTTCCAGTCCAGGGCATGGTGGGGGGGATTCTTGTCCAGCTTCTCCCACCACACGGTGTCGTCGTCCAGGTTCAGGGCCACGTTGGTGAAGATGGTCCCCTTCTTGGTGGTCTCCAGGGCGTTGGGGTTGGACTTGGCGTTGGTGCCGGGGGCCACGCCGAAGAAGCCCTTTTCGGGGTTCACGGCCCACAGGCGGCCGTCGGCGCCGGGACGGATCCAGGCGATGTCATCGCCCACGCACCAGCACTTCCAGCCGTTCTTCTGGTAGCCCTCGGGGGGAATGAGCATGGCCAGGTTGGTCTTGCCGCAGGCAGAGGGGAAAGCGCCGGTGATGTACCGCACCTCGCCCTGGGGGTTCTGCACGCCCAGGATGAGCATGTGCTCGGCCAGCCAGCCCTCTTGACGGCCCAGGTTGGAGGCGATGCGCAGAGCAAAGCACTTCTTGCCCTGGAGGACGTTGCCGCCATAGCCGGAATTGATGGACATGATGACGTTGTCCTCAGGGAATTGAACGATATACCGCTCTTCGGGGTCCAGGGTCCCCCTGGCGTGGAGGCCCTTGATGAAGTTTTCGTCTAAGTAAGCCGCGGCCTTCGTGCCCACGCGGGTCATGATGGCCATGTTCAGCACCACATAAATGGAATCGGTCAGCTCGATGCCATACTTGGCGAAGGGAGAGCCTACCACACTCATGCAGTAGGGGATGACATACATCGTCTTCCCTTTCATCGAGCCGTCATAGAGCTTGTTCAGCTTGGCGTACATTTCCTGGGGATCCATCCAGTTGTTGGTGGGGCCTGCATCCTCCTGCTTTTTGCAGCAGATGAAGGTCCGGCTCTCCACGCGGGCCACGTCGCTGGGGTCCGAGCGGTGGAGATAACAACCGGGCAGTTTCTCCTGGTTGAGCTTGTAGATCTCGCCGGTGGCGCAGGCTTCCTTCCGCAGCTCTTCCAGCTGTGCCTCGCTTCCGTCGATCCAAATGACTTCTTTCGGCTGGGTTAGCTTGACCTGCTGGTCGATCCAGTCCAGCACAGCCTTATTTTTTGTTAATTCCATGTGAATTGCCCTCCTTCGAGCCACCCTTAGCTGTTAACATTATAGCGCCGTGCAACTTTTTATGCAAGCGTGAATTTTTCACTTCTGTCGCAATTTAACGATTTTCTGCGTTAATTCGGCAAAGTCCGCAAAACTGAGCCGTTCTCCACGGACTGTCTCGGTCAAATTGCAGGCGCAAATAAGCGATTTGATGGTTGACTTATCCACATCTTTGCCCAATAAAGTGGACAAAGCGTTGACCAAAGTCTTCCGCCGCTGGGCAAAAGCCGCCCGGACCACCTGGAAAAACAGCGTCTCGTCGGGCACCTCCACCGGCGGCTTGCCCCGGACCGTCATGCGGATGACGGAGGAGGTGACCTTCGGGGCAGGCAGGAAGCAGGAGGGGGGCACATCATACAGCAGCTCGCAGTCAGCGTAATACTGGCACAGGAGCGTAAATGCCCCGTATTGGGCCGTCCCCGCCTGGGCGCAGATGCGCTGGGCCACCTCTTTTTGAATCATCACCGTCACGGACGCGAAACAGCCCGCCTGGAGCAGGGCCGTGATGACCGGGGTGGTGATGTTATAGGGTAGGTTTGCGCAGGCCACCGCCCGCAGGCCCGCCAGTTTCTCCCGGCAGAGGGCGGGGATGTCCGTCTTTAAAATGTCCCCTGGCACGATCTCCACGTTGTCATAGTCCGCCATCGTCTCGGCCAGAATGGGAAGCAGTGTCCGGTCCAGCTCTACCGACACGACCTTCTCCCCCAGCTGGGCCAGCTGGGCGGTCAGCGGGCCGATGCCAGGGCCGATCTCCAGCACGCCGATGCCGGGGCCGGCCCCGGAGGCCTCTGCCGTCTGCCGGGGCACCCAGGGCTGGATCAGAAAATTCTGGCCCATCTGCTTGGAAAACCGAAACCCATGGCGGCCCAGCAGGGCCTTGATCTCTTTGGGGTTGCATAGATCCATACCAGTTCCTCCCGGAATATTTTCTTCATCATAGCATAGGCAAACCCGGATTGCAATGGGAGATGCAAAAAGCCCCGGCTTGCCGAAGCAAACCGGGGCAGAGATCCAATATTTTGTTGTCAGGACTCACTGGTTGCAGCGGTTGAGCAGCTTCTCCCAGTTCTCATCCACATTCTGCTGCACGGCCTCGATCATCCACTCGTTGCCAGGCTTGAACATGTGGCGGAAGCGGCCCTGCATCCGGAGGTATTCTTCCACCGGGCGCTTCTGCTTCGGCTCGTAGCTCAGGTGCCACACGCCGTCGATGACCTCAAAGAGGGGCCAGACGCAGGTCTCCACGGCCAGCTTGCAGATCTCAGGCAGCTTCTCTGTGGGGTACTCCCACCCTCTGGGGCAGGGGGACATCACGTTCAGGAAGCTGGGGCCGGGGGTGTAGATGGCTTTCTTTGCCTTGGTGTACAGGTCCCGGAAGTTGCCGATGAAGGTCGTCTGCGCCACGTAAGGGACGTTGTGGGCGGCGATGATATCGGTCAGGTTCTTCTTGTTCTGGGTCTTGCCGGGGATCACGGTGCCCACAGGGGAAGTCGTCGCCTTGGCAAAGCGGGGGGTGGAGGAGGAGCGCTGGATGCCGGTGTTCATATAGGCCTCGTTGTCGTAGCAGACGTAGGTCAGGTCATGGCCGCGCTCCATGGCCCCGGAGAGAGACTGGAAGCCGATGTCATAGGTGCCGCCGTCGCCGCCGAAGGTGATGAACTTGACCTCGCCCTGGACCGTTCCCTTGCGCTTGAGGGCGTTGTAGGCCGCCTCCACGCCGGACATGGTAGAGCCGGCGCACTCAAAGGCGGTGTGGATGTAGCTGTCCTCATAGGCCGTGTAGGGGTAGAGGAAGGAGCTGACTTCCAAGCAGCCGGTGGCGTTGCCGATCACGGCACGGTCCTCTTCCTTCAAGGCCCGCAGCACGCCCCGGACGGCGATGCCTGCGCCGCACCCGGCGCAGAGACGGTGGCCGCCCACGAAACGCTCTTTTTTCTCCAGCGTTTTTTTGAAATGATAGGTTCTTTCTTCCATGACTGCTTACCCCCTCTGGCCCAGGTGGGTGTAGACCGGGCCAAGCTCCCCGCCGTTGGCGATGTCCGTCAGGCGGGCGTAGATGTCTTTGAAGTGTTCCGGCGTGATGTCACGGCCGCCCAGACCGTAGACGTAGCCCACGGTGCGGGGGCGGTGTTCCAGGTCATACAGTGCCCCGCGGACCTCGGAGAAGAGCGGCCCGCCGTTGGCGGAAAAGCTCTCGGCCTTGTCTAGAATAGCCAGGACCTTCACGTGGGCCAAAGCCTGGGCCAGCTCCTCCGCCGGGAAGGGGCGGAAGACACGAATTTTAATGAGACCGGCCTTCACGCCGGCCTTCCGCAGCTGGTCCACCGCGGCCTTGGCGGTGCCGGCAGAGGAGCCGATGAGCAGGACGGCCACTTCTGCGTCCTCCATCTGATATTCCTCAAACAGGCCATACTTCCGGCCGGTCAGGGCCTCGAACTGCTTGGCCACCTCCAGGATGCGGGCCTTGGCGTGCTTCATGGCCTCAGCCTGCTGGACCTTGTGCTCCATGTAGTGGCAGCCCAGGTCATAGGGGCCGACGGCCAGGGGGTTTTCTTCCTTGAGCAGGTAGTGTTCCGGATGGTACTCACCCACGAACTGCTTGACGGAATCGGTGTCCAGCAGGACGATGTTTTCCAAGGCGTGGCTGGTGATGAAGCCGTCCTGACAGATCATCACGGGCAAGCGGACCTCCGGGGACTCGCCGATGGGCATGGCCTGGAGGAAATTGTCATAGGCCTCCTGGTTGTTCTCTGCGTAGATCTGGATCCAGCCCGCATCCCGGATGCCCATGGAGTCGGAGTGGTCGTTGTTGATGTTGATGGGGCCGGACAGGGCGCGGTTGACGCAGGCCAGGGTGATGGGCAGGCGGCAGGAGGCCGCCACATACATCATCTCATACATCAGGGCCAGGCCCGCAGAGGACGTGGCCGTAATGGCCCGCGCCCCGGCGGCCTCTGCGCCGATGCAGGCGGACATCGAGCTGTGCTCGGATTCCACGGGGACGAACTCGGTGTTCACTTCCCCGTTGGCGACGTATTGGGCGAAATACTGGGGGATCTCGGTGGAGGGGGTGATGGGGAAGGCCGCCATCACGTCGGGGTCGATCTGCTTCATGGCAAAGGCGATGGCCTCGTTGCCGGAAAGACGTTCGTTGTAATTCATGGCTGTCCGCCCTCCTTTACCGTGATCGCCCCGAAGGGACATACTGTGGCGCAGATGCCGCAGCCCTTGCAGTGGTGGTAGTCGATGCCCACCAGCTTGCCGTCTTTCACCGGCAGGGAGCTGTCGGGGCAGAAGGGCACGCAGAGCAGGCAGCTGCGACATTTCTCCGCGTCCAGCACGGGGGTGTCGGTGCGCCAGGCGCCGGTGTTGACGTAGCGGGCGGTGGCGGCTTCGTAGACCTCTCCGGCGGGGGTCATCTCCTGCCAGGGGGTGTGTTCATCAATGTCTTTTGCGCGTCGGATCATCCTGCCTGTACCTCCTCCCACGCCTGGACCAGGGCGGCCATGTTGCCGGCGACGACCTGGGGCTTCGTGGCGAATTTGTGATGGAAGCTATCCTCCATGTCTTTCTTGAACTTTGCCTCCTCCAGCACGCCGCTGACTTTGACGGCAGCGGCCAGCATGGGGGTGTTGGGGAAGTTTTTGCCCAGCGTCTCCTCGGAGATGCGGCGGGCATCGATGGTGCATACTCTCCCCTGCCAGCCCCGGAGCTTTTCGCGGATCTGGGCGGGGCTGTGGGCGGTGTTCACGATCACGGCCCCCTCCGGGGACAGGCCGTGGGTCACGTCCACGCTGTCCAGCAGCGTCTCGTCTACGACGACGACATAATCCGGGTTTTCAATGTTGCAGTGGACGCTGCACCGCACGTCGCTGATGCGGTTGTAGGCGGTGATGGGGGCGCCCATGCGCTCCGGGCCGTACTCAGGAAAGCCCTGGACGTATTTGCCGGAGCAGAACGCGGCGTCAGCCAGAAGCAGGCAGGCGGTCTTGGCCCCCTGACCGCCGCGGCCGTGCCAGCGGAACTCGATCAATCCGTTTTCTTTCATCGTATCTATAAACCTCCCTGTGGGAACTCGTTGGGCGGAAGACAACAAAAAAGCCTCCGTCCTCAGTAAAAGGACGAAGGCCATAACAATTCCTTCGCTGTACCACCTGTTACCTGCGTACCAACATACGCGCTCCTGCTAACGGGGGAATCCGGCAGGGCCTACTGGAATCATCTCGTTGGGCCTGCAGCTCAGGAGGGATCTTCAGACTTCCGCGCTACTACCTTCGGGCTTACACTGTCCCCGAATCGCTGAGGGGTTCCGCGGAGCTTACTGTCTCCATCATTGCTTTTGTGGTTGGCTGTTTGATTGAGGCTATTATAGGCGCAGAAAAAGCGCTTGTCAAGGCCAAAATCCCCCTGTTTTCCAAAAAAACAGGGGGATTTTTCGTCATTTTGTAGCGTTTTTACAGAAAAGCTTACGCTTCGTCCAGGCCGGCCTGACCGGAGAAGATCCAGGGGGCGGGCTGGACCTCGATCTCGTCCTTGCGGCCGAGCTTGGAGACCTCCAGCTTCATCACTTCCGTGGGCTTGATCCCGTTGTCCCAGAGCATGCCGGGGATGCGGCTCATAAAGCTGAACTCCAGGGTATAGATGACCACGCGGATCTTGGGGTTGACATGGACCAGGGTCTTCAGCTCCGTCTCCAGCTTGGGGGAGGCGACCAAAAAGGCCACGTCCGGCACGGGCCAGCGGTGGGAGTAGCTCTCCATGTCGTCCACGATGAGGACGTTGCGCAGGCCGAAGCGGACCAGGTTCTCCTCCATGGTCTGGAAGTCGCCGGGCTTATACTCCACAGCGACGACATTGCCCCGCTTCACGGCGATGGCGGCCTCCACGGCGATGCTCTCGCCGGAGACGCAGCAGATGGTCTCGTTCTCGTCCAGGTTCAGCTTTTTCAGGATGACGGCACGGATCTCCGGGTCCACATAGCGGATGGTGCCGGGGGAAAAGCTGCTGTTGTCCAGGCCGATGCGATAGGCGCTGTGGGCGTGGGGGTTGTTGATGAGCATGGCGGCGGAGACGTTCACGCCCCGGTCGATCATTTCAGACAGCAGGTTGTGCTTCATGGGTCCGGTTGGCTCGGAGCCTTCATTATACCAAACCTCACAGTCGCCCATACCCTCGTCCCACATGTTGTAAAACACTTCGGGGTGGTTGCCGTCGGTGAAGACCAGCACGGAAGGGTTGGCGTGCACGGCGGGCATCAGGTTCCGGTCGGAGCCGGTGATGTCCAGGATGCGGACGGTGGCCAGGTCGATGTCGGTGTTTTCGGAAAAATATTGCAGCCAGGCTAAGATGCTCTTGTTGTTAAAAATACTCATGGTGCTCTCTCCTTCGTCAGGCTTCCACCGGGTCCATGCGGACGGCGGACTTTTTTTGGATGAACGCGGCAAAGGTCTCCGGGTCGCCCACCACGAAGCTGTCCTTCCGCAGCATGTGGCCGGCGTTGTTGGTGGCGAAGAGGAAAAAGTGGCCCTCGTCCTCGTTGGCGGTCCTGATGCTGATGTACTGGAACTTGCTCAGGCCGGATGCCTCGTCCTCTTCTTCAAAGTGGTCGTCATAAAACGTGTAAGTGACGGTCATGCCCTTGTTGGGGTATTTCTTCCAGGACCGGCGCTCCATGCCGCGGGTGTCGCCCCGGCGGATCAGCGCCACGCCGCCCAGCAGCGTCGCCGCCGAGATCAGGATGGAGACAAACGTCGCCGGGACAAAGGCCCCCAGCGACACGGCCCCGGCGATGACGCCCGCCGCCACACCGATGAGCAGCACGCCGAAGATCGGCCCGGCGATCTTCATCGCCCGGCGGGTGTTTCGGTCCGGGCGGCGGCGATAGTCCAGCGTCCGCACCAGCGCGGCCACATCTGCCTGTTCGTAGACCATTTTTACCTGATAGTCCATAGGTCACTCCCCTTCTGCGCTCACCCAGGGGCGACCGCGCGACAGAATTTTCTATTATTGTAAGGCCAGGGGGCAAGGATGTCAAGGGGCGAGGAAATAAGAAGCCCCGGCAGACTCCTGCCGGGGGTGGTGTCTGGCTGCGCCAGATAGATTTGATCGGTGGTTCCGCGTTGGGCGCGGGTACGTTGGTACACGACGGACTGCTTGTGGTAGGTGGCCCTCATTCGTCCGCTTCGCGTCCACCTTCCCCCCAGGGGAAGGCTTGGGGCGACACTATTCATCATAAAAAAGTGCAGCACCGCAAATTTATACCGCGTAGACAGAGCCTTCCCCGAGGGGGAAGGTGGCCCGGCTCAAGCCGGGTCGGATGAGGGCCACCTACCGCAATCTCTCCGTATCGGTAAATCGTGTTCACCAAATGAGGTTGAGCTTCTCCACGACCTCCGGTCCATCCGGCCCGCCGAACGCCACCTCATCGCTGGCCAAGGCAAAGAGATAGAGCGATTCGATCATCACCACACCGTCCTCCTGGATATCTTTCACGGTGATCTTCGCCGTAAAAAACGGGAAATACACAAAGCCTTTTTGCAGGGCCACCGCCTCCTGCCGCATCTCCGGGGTGAAGCGCGACTGTAATTCCGCTGGGCAGGAGACGATGGGGTTCTGCACCCAGACCGCCAGACCCACAAACACCGCCGCCAGACACGGCACAAAGACCTTGCCCAGCGTCCGCTTCGTCCGTTCCAGGCGGAACAGACGAACGACCACATAGCTGACGCCGTAAGCGATCAAAACCAGCACTGCCAGCTGGAACAGGACCGCAGCGAGGGTGAGCAGTTTGTCGGCAATACCATAAGATATATGCACGTCCATAGCGTTTCCCATCCACAACGACTCAGAAAAACATCTGGCCATCGATCTTCATTCCGCCCCAGGGATATTTTATCATCAGGTTATCAGCCTGCCTGTTGTCTGTAATGTGATACTGGGCCGTACCGTGCCACATCATTTTCACATCAACATATTCCACATATTGTCTTCCGTTGTCCAAATCGATCTGATGCGCGTAGACGACCCGTCCATCCCGCTCGCCGGAGATGGAGGTGGGCTGAATACCAATGAGATCCAGATAGGCCAGGTCCCAACAGACCCGCTTCTCGTCCAAAGTTTTCCCGCTCTCGGCCTGATAGTCCGCAATGAAGCGCTGGGCCTCCTGGCGCGTCCAGTCCGTGTGGGCCGCGCCCGCCGAGAGGATGCGGGGCCACAGGAACAAGGCCAGCACAACTGCTGCCGCCACGATCGCAAGGATCAAAGGCCAACCGGTCTTTTTCGTTGTTTTCATGGTGTGCTCCTTTCACGCGCTCCCCCGCCGACTGCGCCACAGCTGGAAGCCGGAATTCACCGCCACCAGCAGAAAACCTCCAAGGCCCCAGAAGTTCGGGGGATCGTTGTAAATAAACGGAATGTCAAACAAAAAGGCGTCTACCAGCACCAGGGCGGCAAGGATCAGGCTGACCACCAAGTTAGCAACCCAGACTTTTCGACTTACCATAGGCACCTTCCTTTTTACCTTCCGGCCAACCGCCCCGCAAATCGTCTTCCCAGGCCGCACAGCGCCAAGCCGCAGGCCATGCCCAGACCGAGCATCCCCAAGTAGACCGCGAGGATCGCCGAGAGATGGCCTTGGCAGATCACCGTCGCGATGAACTCACACACGCCATACATCACCAAGGCCGCCAGCGCCAGGCCCAGACGAGCCTTGTCCTTTGGCAGAAAGAAGGACAGCACGCCGCCGAGCACCACAAAGCCTACAAAGTACATTCCAAAGCCACCATGGACAATGCACTGCAATACATCCAGTCCATACATCGTGTTTCCCTCACTTTCTTACTGAGGTTTTACCTTCCGCCGAACCGCCGCACAAACAGCCGTCAGCACAGCTGCGGTCAGGATTTTATAGAAGTTCCATATGCCTTCACCATACCACATAGAAACCACAGTATCTATGCTAATATATCCCATATGAAAATCCGGCCAAGTCAGTACATCGACGATTGGATACACGACGATATAGACCAGTGAGCCGATGATCTGAACTCTTACGACCTTTTCCAGCGCAGCGTTCCAATCGCTTTTCCACGTCCTCCAGATCATCAGGATCGGAAGCAGATGAAGCGCCAGAGTCGTGATCCATGCATAGCTCATCAAACTGCCCTCGCTTTCTGTTGGTCACGTTATCCTCTTTCCTTTTCCAAATTTTTTGTATTGATATCGTACCATGAATTGGAAATGAAAGCAACGAATTTCGCAAAATTATATGAAAATTTAATAATTTAATAGAACTTTTTATTCATATAATCTATAAGGGCTGGCATAGCCGTTAGCTATACCAGCCCTTATAATTAATAATTATATTTTTTCGTCAATAGCATATACTTTGTAGATAGTTGGACAACTTGCGGTTCCAGACCGAGTCTCTTGGTATCCATCTCGGATATTAGTTTTTGTCTGAGTCCAGTTATACTTATCACCCATAAAGTGAACATAATAAGAGCGACTATTATTTGTCGAAAGGTTTCCAGGTCCTGTAAATGTATACCCTACTGTAAACACCGCATTGACTGATGCGTCAAAGGTAGGTGCAAACTGCACTGTAGAATATGGTATGATTGGGGCAAACGATGTACCACAGCTGAACTTTCTCTCAACGCTCAAAGAAACCGTCTGACCCCTTGCTACAGAAAGCAGAAACTTTTTTGCCAATACAACATTAGAAGCTGTTTTCGTTTTCTTGCCACTATACTGGAAAAGCGGCGTACGTGCAGGTGGCGCATAGGCAGGAGTCGCTCCACCAGAAGTACCAACATCCCACAATATAATTCGAGCTCCGTTAGATAAATCCTGCTCTAAAATTATATCTTTTATTTCTTCCTCTGAAATGAAGGATGCAAGTTCTTCAGGATATTCCACAGTTACAGTTACACCTGCCTGCGAAGTAACCTCCTCCTGTATCATCACGGCTTCAGTTTGGTGACTAACAACCTCTTCACCGTTGCTTTCCTGTGTTTTCACTTCATGCGCACAAGCTGAGAAAGCCAAAAGGTTCGCCAGAAGTGTGCAAACGCACATAAGCATCATTAACTTTTTCATGTTATTCCTTCTTTCTTTTTATTGTGTTATATATTTTATAAAATTTATCCTATCACCTTCTTCTAAGCCATTATCTAAAATAAATAACCAACATTTTACTCTTCCAAACCTTCTTACTTTTATAATTTTAAAATGGCTTTTATTCTCTCTCTGAGTTTTATTTTTAATCTTTGACTATATAATACACTCTTGCTCTCCATTTGTCAAGCTATTTTCAAAATTTACGATTATTTTTTAGTTTTTCTTTGTAAAAAGAAAAGCCACGTTCCATCCGTGGCCTTTCCATACGATTAACCGTAAGTAATCCAATCAGGCTCAACCCAATAACCGCGAGTCTCATTCCAATGTCTATACTGATGCTTTCCATTGTAGATACGAAATTTCGTAACAATTTTGTCCGCCATGGGCACAATTGCTCCACTATTTCCTTCGCTTTGCTCAACAATAGTAGTATCCTCAACTACCCATACCTCTTCTGCGCTTGCTGAAAGCACAGAGCCACTGATCATTAAGGCTAATGTAAGGACAACGATCAACTTTTTTAGCATTTAATTTTCCTCCTCTATGACTGATACACCTTGTTCAATCATTTCTTCCGCAATATAATTTGGAACTTTTACCAATTCATCCTGACAAATTTCTTGGTAACTTCCATCTTTCTTATGTAACAGCTTGATTTCATCTTCCTGCATATATTGAATTTTTTCTCCATTTTCATCCAGTTCCGGCGCTTCATAGCTCGACTGCAAAACAAATGAATAGGATGCCATGATGAGCGCCACAAAGAGAACTGCAAAGGCTGGCTTAGACAGCTCTTTTCGCTGGTTTGGTTTTAAGCTTTCGGCAAGATACAGGAAGCGTTCTTCTACGTTCGACATCGCAAAATTTCCCACCAAAGAAGCGGAAGCAACGGGGACGATCTTCTCGGTATGGATCGCCTGTTCCAGCTGGCTTTTGATGGTTCTCATATAAGCCAGTGTCTCCTGCCTGCTGTAGTTTTTTACCACGGACAGGTCACACTTGATTTCCAAAACTTGATCCATGTCTTTGCCCAATAGATAGACAAAAGGATTCCACCAGAAGAGGCATTGAAACACTCGGATCATCCACTTGACCAGCAGATCGTGGGTCTGGAAATGTTGCAGCTCATGGCGCAGGATATGAAACAGTTCTTCTTCCGTATATTCCTGGCTTGGCAGAAGGATTTGTCGTCTGAGCAGTCCAATTCCACAAGGTGTGGACAAACCAGAGCAACACAACACTTGAATCGGAATACGGCGTTTGTTCCTCCGCTGCAATTCATCCAGTATTTCTTGGAGCACCTGATTTTCTTGTTTTGGGAGCCGGTCAATGTCCCGTTTTCCTCGATGATAGCGTATCAAAAATTGCGCGAATAAGAGGATACTTCCTACTGCCCATACAAGTAGCAGGAGATCAGAAACCAAAAATGCTCCATCCATCATTGGAAGGTTGGCTTCGTTAACATCATGTAGTGGGTTCATCAGTGACGGCGCACGGATCACAGCGGCAAACGGCAACTCCACAGAGAAAAATATCCGTCCCAAACAAAACAGATAGAGACAGGCCAGATAGCCAAAATTCAGCATCCGAATCGTCTTGACTGACTTTCGGCTCAAGTAAAGTGCTACGATCAGCAAGCTGCTCAACAGCACTGCCGTTACAAAAAAGAATAGTGTGATGTGCATCTCTGGTTACGCCTCCTCGACCTCCTGCAAGATGTCTTCCAGGCGATCCAGCAGTTTCGCGTTGGCTTTGCCCTTGCTCTCCCGCACCAGAGCTGCCATGACGTTGCTCAGTCGTTCCGTGTCGAGTTCCCCTGCCGAAGTCTCTGCCATGGCTTCCAGCATTTGGGGAAGCTGGTCTTTTTCCAGATGCTCTGCTGCCGACTTGGCAAACAGCTCCGCCTTAGACCAGGTGGGGACGAATTGCCGGGCGTAGGTCTTGCCCTCCCGGACAAAGCCGGCCACTTGGATGAGGCCCCGCTTTTCCAGCGCTTGCAGCATCACGGGCAGGTAGTTGTCCTTCCAGCTCCGCTCGACGGGCATGTTGCGCAGCTCTGCGCGGCTCATGGGGCGGTTGGCCTGCCACATCATGTCCATCAGCTCTTCCTCCCTGGGGGTCAGGTCATACTGTCTGTTTCTAGCCATTCTACTCACCATCTTTTCCAAATAATTTTGAAAATATTTTTTAATTTTCACTTTTATGTTATAAGATTTTATGATTTTTGTCAAGTCAGAACGGACAAAAAATAGCCCCCGCACCGTTTTTTTGAACAAAGCGGTGCGGGGGCTGCGATCACTCGGAGATCACGATGACGCCCACGGGACAGTCGTTGGCGGCTTGGCGGGCGGCTTCCTCCTGGTCGGAGGCGACGGTGGAGGGGACGGCCTCGGCCACGCCCTCGTCGTTGAGGTGGAAAAGCTCCGGGAACTCGTCCGCGCAGAGGCCACAGCTGATGCAGCCGTCGGTCACGGTAACGTGCATAGGGACACACTCCTTTGTTCGTTGGTTTCGGCGCGGAATGCGCTGAGGGTTAGTGTGTCGTTTTGCAGGGCGGATTATGCAGGCGCAGGCAGGGTCAGGTCTTTCCCTCTCGCTCCAGGCGGTCCAGGAGGGCCTCACAGCCCTCCACGATGTCGTCGTAGGTCACGTCAAAATTGCCGGTGTACCAGGGGTCCGCGATGTCACGGGGGCGGGGACAGTCGTCCAGCAGGCGGCGGATCTTATGGTCCGGGTCGCCCCCGGCGATGCGGGTCATGTTCCGCACGTTGGCGCTGTCGGCGGCCAGAAGCAGGTCGTATCGGTCGTAGTCGGCGCGGGTCATCTGCACCGCCCGGTGATCGCCAAAGGGCACGCCCATCTCCTTCAGCTTGCGTTTGGCCGGGGGATAGATCGGGTTGCCGATCTCCTCCCGGCTGGTGGCGGCGGAATCCGTCACGCAGGCGATCCCCCGCGCCGCCGCCCGCTGGGCAAAAATATACTGCGCCATGGGACTGCGGCAGATGTTGCCGTGGCACACGAAAAGTAGTTGAATCATTGGAATGTTCCTTCTTATAACGCCTCAAAGCGCTGTATTTCGCATTAAAAATGCAATGCTTAGTCGCTGAGCAGCCAATCTATGAGATTTTCGGACTTGATGCCATCATAGGACTTGATAAAGCTGCGGTCCATAGACAACACGATTTTTTCATAGTTGTCTGGAATCAGGCGCAGCGGGCGAAGCTCCCGTTCCCGGGTCTCCGGCGACTGCATGCTCTCTGTCACTTGGATATATATCTTATCGTTTGGCTTTTCCGCAACGAAGTCAACCTCTGTCTCTCCAACTTTTCCGATATACACCCGATAGTCACGGCGGAGAAGCTCCAGAAATACGATGTTCTCAATAATATGCCCGCGGTCAGCATCTCGATAGCCTAACAGCATATTGCGAAAGCCCATATCAATGATATAGTTTTTGCCCAGCGTTTTCAAAAGCTGTTTGCCTTTTACATCGTACCGACCGACAGAGAAGAATACAAATGCATTGTGCAGCATGGAAATATATTTGTCCACTGTTTTCCCTGCGATGCTTTTCTGCTTTCCGGTATGAATGTCTCCCTCGTTGGAGAGCACATTTCCGATGCTGTTTGGGGACGTGATACTGCCGATGTTGGAGCACAGAAACAGCATGATTTTTTGGAGCATTGCTTGGTCTGCTCCGCTGTTGCGCTGCAAAATGTCCCGCAGTACTACCGTGGAATAGATGCCCTCCAATGCCTGATTGCTTCTGGCCTCGTTGAACTTATATTCTCTCAAGATAGGCATTCCGCCGAATTGGAGATACTTCTGGAATTTTTCCTCCATAGTCACATCGGCTGCAAATTCGTAGAAGTCCAGAAACTCCTTAAACGACAGCGGCAGCATCCGTATCTCTACATACCTGCCGGAGAGCAGCGTGGAAAATTCCGTGGACAGCAGGTAAGCATTGGAGCCTGTGATATAGATGTCTACATCAAAATCCAAACGGAACGACTCGATCGCTTTTTCCCAATGCTCCACAGCCTGTAGCTCATCAAAGATCAGGTAGGTCTTTCCTTCCGCGGCAATCTGCTCACTGACATAATCATAAAAGGAAAGATAGTCGGTCAAGTCACGATAGCGCAAAGACTCCAGATTCATATGGATAATGTGAGAATCCGGTACGCCGTGTTTCAACAGATACTGATGGTACAAATCCAGCAAGGATGATTTCCCGCAGCGTCGGATCCCAGTGACGATTTTCACCAGATCCACATCCTTGTTTTGAATCAGATGATTCAGATATTGGGGGCGATCAATCAATTTGGTCATAATGCACCTCCTGAATTTCTTGATCCTATTATATCCAAAACTTCAAGAAAGTAAAGAGTTTTGGACATACAAGTCTGAAACTTCTTAAAATCAGGATGTTTCCGACTTGTACGGACGAAAAATTCAGCTGTATTCACGACACGATGGATCCTCAGAATGTCACAAGCGCTCTCCCGCCGCCTTTACCAGCGCCTTGAAGAGATCCCGGCTGTCCTCGTCGGTCTGATAGGTAAGCTCCGGGTTCCACTGCACTGCCCAGGCGAAGCGGACAGTGGGCAGGCAGGCTGCCTCCACCAGGCCGTCCTCGGCCCAAGCCATGGGGGTAAGGGACGGGGCCAGCTCCCGGATGCCCTGGTGGTGGTAGCTGGTCACGTTCAGTTCTTCCACGCCCAGCCCCCAGTGCAGCGGGCTGCCGATGCCCACCCGGACCTTGTGGGCGGGCACATCATAGGGCGGCGACTGAAAATGCTCGATGTCTGAGGGACGTTCCGTGGACAGGTGTTGGTACAGCTTCCCGCCCATGGCCACGTTCAGCAGCTGGAGGCCCCGGCAGATGCCCAGCATGGGCTTGTCTGCTCCCAGGACCATTTCCAAGAGCTTGATCTCCATCTCGTCCCGCTGGGGAAGACATTGGCCGCAATGCGGCCCCTTGGCCTCCCCATACAGCTCCGGAGAGACGTCCTGGCCGCTGGTAAAGAGGAAGCCATCCATCGTCTCGACCAGCTGCTTCAGGCTGGCCTCTTCCATCGTCATGGGCAGCACCACCGGCAGCCCCCCGGCCTGCTCGATGCCGTGGAGATAGCCGGGGTGCATCCAAAAGCTGTTTCGTTCCGGGTCCACCAGGGGCAGCACACCGATCAGCGTTTTTTTCATACGCAAAAGCCTCCAAAATGCAAGATAAAATTATTCTCCTGCATTTTATCATAAAATAAAACAGATAGCAAATCCAATATGCCTGTAAAACAAATGGCATTCCCCTTGTAAACACCCGGCTTCCATGCTATATTGAGAAGTAGAGAAGGATGTGGTACAGTGACAGAGCAGGAACTAGACCTGGAACGAAAGCGTCTGGAAGATTTGCGGCGCATTCAAAGTCTTCGCCTGTTGGACGATGATTTTATGAACAAAGTCTTTGAAGACAAAGCCTGTGCAGAGTTCTTGCTGCAAATCATTTTGGAGCGCACAGACCTGACCGTACAGAAAGTTCACAGCCAGCACAACCTAAAAAATTTACAAGGCCGTTCCGTGCGCCTGGATATTCTGGCAACCGATGAGGCAGGGCGTGTTTATAACATTGAAGTTCAGCGTAGCGACAAAGGGGCGGGGGCCAAACGCGCCAGATACAACAGCAGTTTAATTGATGCCAACATCACAGAGCCTGGAGACAACTATGAAAATCTGAATGAAACCTATGTCATTTTCATCACCGAGCACGACGTGCTAAAGGCTGGGCAGCCGATCTATCACATCGACCGCATGATCCAAGAAACCAGCGCATCGTTTGGGGACGGTTCGCATATCCTGTATGTGAATGCCCAAATCAAAGACAACACAGCGCTAGGTCAGCTGATGCATGATTTTGCCTGTACAAAAGCAGAAGAAATGCACTATCCGATCTTAGCCAAACGAGTCCGTTATTTTAAAGAAGAACAGGAAGGGGTTGCGACCATGAGCAGAATTTTTGAAGAGATCAAACGAGAAGCTGCACAGGAAGCAGCACGAAAAACAGCGCGTGAAAAATCGATCCAAGTTGCACGCCGTATGCTGATGATGGGAAAGTACAGCTACGAAGAAATTTCTGCCATATCGGATTTGACCATGGACGAAGTCAAGGCTCTGGACGAGGGAAAGCCCGCCTGACACAGAACACACCAAAACGAGAGGACAGCACAGATGGTTGTCCTCTCGTTTTTTGTTGCGTTACTGTTCCAAAGCCACCCTCGCCTGCAAGACTTTTTTCTTTACGACCACATAGGCCACGGCCAGCGCCGCCGAGGCGGCGATCCAACTGGCCGGGTAGACCAGCAAGAGCCCCAAAAACGTCGGGGACAGAGGGAAAATCAACTTGATCCACAAAATACGCAGGCCGCAGATAAAGGCCGCGCAGAGGATCGTTGGGACCAGGGAATAGCCCAGGCCCCGCAAAGTCCCGGAGAGGATCTCGATGATGGTATTGAATCCCTCGAAGGGCAGGATCCATTTCATCCGGGTCAGGGCCAGGAGCGCAATGGCCCCGTCCGTCGTATACAGGCCCGCAAAGCCCAGGCCGAAGGCCACGAGAAGGAGGGAAAACGCCTCTCCCAGACCAACACCCAGCAGCAGACACCACTTTGTCGCCTGGCGGCAGCGGGTGAGATTGCCCGCCCCGTAATTCTGTCCGGTAAAGGTCATGCTGGCCTGGCCAAAGCTGTTGACCAGGTAGTAGACGAAGATCTCTGCCGTCACACCGATGGTGGAGGCCGCCACCACCTGGGAGCCAAGGCGGTTGAAGCCCGTTTGGATGATGACGTTGGCAATATTGAACATCATGCCCTGCACCGCCGCGGGGATGCCGGTGTAAAGAATGGCCCCGGCCAGCTTCCGGTCCAGCTTGAGCTGAGAAAGCTCCACGCGGACCGGCCCCGTCTCCCGGCGGAGATAGTGAAAGAGCATCCCGGCCCCCACCACGTCTGCCAGCACCGTGGCGATGGCCACACCCGCCACGTCCAGCTGAAAGCCGATGACGAAGACCAGATTGAGCACAACGTTCACTGCCCCGGAAAAAATCAGGCAGAACAAAGGCCGTCGGGTGTCGCCGTTGGCCCGTAAAATCGACGCCTCAAAATTATAAATCGTCTGGAAGAAAACGCCCAGCATGTAAATTCTCAGATACTTCCCCGCCAGCCCGATGATGTCCGACGGCGTATCCATGATCTCCAGCAAAGGCAGGGCGATGCATTCCCCCAGCACCAGCAAGATCGCCCCGCACAGAAGCGATAAAATCAGCGCCGTATGCACCGCCTGTTTGGAGCGTTTCTCGTCGCTGGCCCCGATGGACCGGGCGATGACGACGTTGGCACCCACGGCCAGGCCGGTGATGATGGTGATGAACAGATTGACGACGGAGCTGGTGCTGCCCACCGCCGCCAGGGCCAGATCTTTTTGGGCCGAGAACCGGCCCACCACCGCCACATCCGCCGAGTTGAACAGCTGCTGGAGCATACTCGTGGCGGCAATGGGTAGGGAGAAAAAGAGGATCTGTTTCCACAGTGTCCCCTGTCGTAAATCGTTGCGCGTGTTTGTCATCCCCTTAATGGTTTGCTAAAATAGTCTGGTAAGCCTCCGGGTCCGTGTCCCCCTCGGTGCTGATGAGCAAGACCACAGAAGTTTCGTCCAGCCCCATCTTCTCCCGCAGGTCGGCCAGGGCCGGGCGGGTGCAGAGGCGGTGGAGCAGGCCTGCCGTCACGGCCCCGCTCTCACCGGAGATCACTTTTGGGTCCTCCCCCACAGGGCGGCCCAGGAGACGCATCCCCTCCTCTGTCACGGCGTCCGGGCAGGCAAAATACCAGCTGGCCAAGTCCCGCAGGACGGGCCAGGTGATCATACACGGCTCACCGCAGTTGAGCCCTGCCATGATGGTCTGTTTTTCCGCAAGATAGGGGTGTGCTGCTCCGTCCCCGGCCTGGACCGAGGCAAAGATGCAGGGGATCTTCTCCGGCTCGACCACGGCAAACTTGGGCGCGTTCTCCCCGTAGTGGTCGGCCAGATACGCCAGCACGCCCCCGGCCATGGCCCCGACGCCCGCCTGCAAAAAGACATGGGTCGGCGCACTGACCCCAGCCTCCGCCAGCTGCTCCACAGCTTCCCGCGCCAGGGTGGTGTAGCCCTGGACGATCCAGCCGGGCACGTCCTCATAGCCCGGCCAGCTGGTGTCCTGGATCAGCAGCCAGCCCTGTTCCTCCGCCTGCTTCGCGGCATACCGCACAGCATCGTCATAGGGCAGAGGCAGGATGGTGGCCTCGACTGCGCCCACATCTAAAATAGCCTGCGCCCGCGCCTGGGCTGAGCCCTTGGGGAGGAACACATGGGCCTCACACCCCAGCCGGTGCGCGGCCCAGGCGACCCCGCGGCCGTGGTTCCCGTCCGTGGTGGTAACAAAGACGAGCTTGTGCAAGCGCTCCTGTAACTCCGGCTCCTGCAGCTCAGAAAAGGCGATGTCCTCCGGCAGGCCCAAGGCCTGGGCCGCCGCGCGGCTGAGGGCATAGATGCCGCCCAGGCCCTTGAAGGCGTTCAGGCCGAAGCGGTAGGACTCGTCCTTAACAAAGATCTTCCCTACCCCAAGGTCCTTCGCCAGGCCGTCCAGCGCCCGCAGAGGGGTGGGGGCGTAGTCGGTCAGGGTATGGTGAAAGCGCCAGGCTCCCTCGGTGGCCGCCGCCCGCAGATAGGCAGGCACCTCTCCGTGAGGGCACTGCTCAATGGCCCGCAGGCCGTCCTGTTGCAAGATCGTCACAATATCTCTCCTAATTTAGAAATCTGATCCGGTCCTCCGGCAGCATAGCGGGGACAGGGCAGAGCCATTATAGCTTGAACGGTTTCTTTTTTCAATAGGCGATCCCTCCGGAAATTCTATTACGGCAAACAGCTCCACCGCCCAGCGCTGCAAACGCCGGGTCGGTGGAGCTGCTATGTAGTCTTCTCGTTCTGGTTGGTCTTACTTGCCCTGCTGGGCGCGATACAGGAACGTCACGATCTGCGCTCTCGTGCAGTCGCTGCCGGTCCCGAAGAGCGCCTGGCTGATGCCGTTGGTCACGCCGTTCTGCGCGGCCCAGGCCACGGCGCGGGCGTAGTAGGCGTCCGCCCCCACGTCCTCAAAGGCGCTGCCGCCGCTGACCGCAGGCGAACCCGCTGCACGCCACAGGAACGTCACCGCCTGTTCCCGTGTGCAAGTCGCGTCAGGGCTGAACTGGTCCGCGCTGGTGCCGGTCGTGATCCCCTCGCTCAGCGCCCAGCGGACAGCCTCGGCATAATACGCATCCCCGGCCACGTCGCTCAGGTCCATCGCGTAGTTCACCACCGGCGACCCCGCCGCGCGCCACAGGAAGGTCACGATCTGCGCCCGTGTGCAGGGGTCCTCAGGACTGAACGTCTCGGCAGAGGTCCCGTTCGTAATGCCCTTGCCGACCGCCCACTGGACGGCGTCATAGAAATAATCGCCCGTCTTGACGTCCACAAACGCCTGGCTCGGCGTCTGCTTAACAAAGCTGGGCGTGATCTCCACCTTGCCCGTCGGCATCACAAAGGTATACTCCGTGTCGCTCTTCTTGGTCAGCGCCACATCCTTGCCGTCCTTGTCCGTCACCGTCAGCTCATCCAGCACATACCCAGCGTCCGGCGTGACCGTGATCGTCACGATACTCCCCCGCTTCGCGCTTGTGGAACTGATGTTCACAGAGCCGTTTTCCGTCTTGTCGGGGGTGGTAATACTGTAGCTAGGTCTGGAGGAGCTGCTAGAAGAAGGCTTCTTGACCAGCGCTGCGATGGCGTCTTCAATGGCTTTTGCCATTGCATCGACTTCGGACTGTTCGGTGATGTTTTTATCACGAACAACATCAGCAATGGCCTTTTCCACAGCGGAAAAATCCTGATAGCTGTTCTTGTTCAGTGCATTTGCCTTGGCTATGGCTGCCTCTACTGCACTGTAATCTGCCGGGCTATCCTTAAACCTCGGATAATTGTGTGCCTGCGCAAACGCATTGCCCAGCAAACCTGCCACTGTGCCATTTGTAAAATCTTTTTCCGTCTTTTCAACGGCCGCACCAATTCTTTCCGTCGTTCCGCAAGCACCAAAGTAACAATTCGTAGCATCAATCGGCGGATTTCCGTTCCACAGGTCGCCCGCAAAAACGCCGGTTTTCTGAAGAACTGTCTGTGCGAGGCTTCCTGCAGTAGACAGGGTTGCCCCGTACACATAGCAGTTCACGACGGTTAATGCGTTTCTTGTCACCTCGCCGACAAAGCCGCCCGCAAAGCTCAGACCATTCGTTTTATCAGTTTTGGCAGTCACAGTGCAGTTGGCCGTATAGCAGTTCGTAAATGTAGATTTGCCTACATTTTTCTTATCGGCTTGTTCGCCCACAAAACCACCGGCGTAAGCCATGGATGTAACCCGGTTATTTTCGGCAGCGCACTTTTCAAATGTTCCGTTATATGAATAGCCTACAATACTTCCCGCACAGTTATTATTTTCGTCGCGCTTGCTTTCCATCGAAGAATCCACAACGGAGCAGTTTTTGATGGACGATTCATAGCACAAACCCGCAATACCGCCCACATAGCTGTAATTATTCTGACCGGTTGCCACAAAGTTTGCGTTTTCCACATGCAAATTTTCAACCGACCCAAATGCCACCCAGCCGAAAATGCCCGCTGTGGCAAAGCCACCAGCATCATTTTTACCCGTACTCGTTGCGTTAGAAATGGTGTATCCGCCACCGTCATAATGACCTGCAAAATAGCAACTGCCTGAATATCCGATCGGGTCCTAGCTCGCAATGTTGCTCAAATCCAGGTCCTTTGTCTGTTTGAAGTAGTAACCATGGTAATTTCCGGGAATCCCGCCCCCGGTATCAGTGCAGTTTGCATCAAATTTAGCAGCATCCCCATTGTTGATTGTATTTGCCAGCAGTTGCAGATCTGCCACTGACGAAATCAGCCACGGATCTGATTCCGTCCCTCTGCCGCCGCTGTATGTAGGCTTCTTCTCTGAGGCGCTGGGCGTTGTTGTGCCGCTCTCTGTGCCGCCCTCACCCTCCGCCAGTGCCGTTGCAGGCAGCAGACTTAAGCACAGAGCCAGGGCGAGCAGTACGCTTCCGATGCGTTTTTTCATGGTATTCTCCTTTCTCGTTATGGGTCTATGGTTTCTGCGCCCGCTCGACCCGGACAGGCGCGCTCACGAGACAAGGAGGGATTATCCCGTAGTGGCCACTACGGGATAAAGGCGCGCCTTTATCGTGAATTTTTGATATTATTTTAAATATACACTAGTTTTGTGATTTGATAAATCCGTCTAAAGTATGAGGTGGTGAACTTTTGCACAAAAAACTGGACACCGATCGTTGTCAGTGTCCAGTGGGTGGTACGGGTAGTGGGGGTCGAACCCACACGGATCGCTCCACAGGAACCTAAATCCTGCACGTCTGCCAATTCCGCCATACCCGCATAGCAATTTTAATAACTTTCTTATCTTACCAGCCCCAAGCAAAAAAGTCAATCATTCATCCAAATGCGAATTTTATGCATATATATCCGTATATTCCCCTAAAATATTCATTTTTGTGGAAACCAGACCGGGTTTTTTCGCAAAATATTCGGATGATTATGCAAAATTTGCTTGCAATTTTGCAGAAATCGTGCTATCCTTTCAGCAATGAGAAAAACACAGCAAATTGATTCAGGAGGTTTATGATCATGTCTGTGAACAAAAATGAGATCAAAAAAGTTGTACTTGCCTATTCCGGCGGTTTGGATACTTCCATCATCATCCCCTGGCTGAAAGAGAATTATAACGACCCGGAGATCATCGCCGTCTCCGGCAACGTTGGCCAGGCCGATGAGCTGGAGGGTCTGGAAGAGAAGGCCCTCAAGACCGGCGCTTCCAAGCTGATCGTGGCCGATCTGGTCGATGAGATGTGCGACGACGTCATCGTGCCCTCTTTGAAGATGGGTGCCAAATATGAAAAGTATCTGCTGGGTACTGCCTTTGCTCGTCCCATCATCGGCAAGAAGCTGGCAGAGATCGCCCTGGCCGAAGGTGCCGACGCCGTGGTGCACGGCTGCACCGGCAAGGGCAACGACCAGGTCCGGTTCGAGCTGGCCATTAAGCGGTTTGCTCCTGGCATGAAGATCATCGCCCCCTGGCGGGAGTGGGACATCAAGAGCCGGGACGAAGAGATCGACTACGCCGAGGCCCACAACGTCCCCCTGAAGATCAGCCGGGAGACCAACTACTCCAAGGATAAGAACCTCTGGCACCTGAGCCACGAGGGTCTGGACCTGGAGGACCCCGCCAACGAGCCTCAGTATGACAAGCCCGGCTTCCTGGAAATGGGCGTCTCCCCCACCCAGGCTCCTGACGAACCCACCTACCTCACCCTGGAGTTTGAAAAGGGCACCCCCGTGGCCCTGAACGGCGAGAAGATGAAGGTCTCCAAGATCATCGAGGGTCTGAACGAGCTGGGCGGCAAGAACGGCATCGGCATCCTGGACATCGTGGAGAACCGGCTGGTCGGCATGAAGGACCGGGGCGTTTACGAAACTCCCGGCGGCACCATCCTCTACTTTGCCCACGAGCAGCTGGAGATGATCACGGTCGACAAGGACACCCTGCACGCCAAGCAGAAGCTGGCCGTGGACTTCGCCGATCTCATCTACAACGGCAAGTGGTTCTCCCCCCTGCGGGAAGCCCTGTCTGCTTTCGCAGACAAGGCCAACGAGTACGTCACCGGCACCGTGAAGCTCAAGCTCTATAAGGGCAACATCATCCCCGCCGGCATGACCTCTCCCTACTCCCTCTACTCCGAGGACATCGCCACCTTCAACGACTCCGCCTTCGACTATGACCAGAAGGATTCCGCCGGCTTCATCAACCTCTGGGGCCTGCCCGATACCGTCCAGGCACTGCGGGAAAAGGGTCTGCTGAACAAGTAAACTAACACTATATTTAAGATAGATTTGATGAATTGATCTGCGCTGGGCAGGGGCTGCTTTTTTCGTCCCTGCTCACCGCCGTTTCTTGGAAAGGATGCCAACGACTATGAAACTTTGGGCAGGACGGTTTCAAAAGGAAACCGATGACAAGGTAAACGACTTCAACTCCTCCATCTCCTTCGACGCTCGGCTCTACCGCCAGGACATCGCCGGTTCCATCGCCCACGCCACCATGCTGGGGGAACAGGGCATCATCGCCAAGGAAGAGGCGGACAAGATCGTTGCCACCTTGAAAATTCTTCTGGAAGAGATCGAGGCCGGAAAGGTCGAGTTCACCAAGGACAGTGAGGACATCCACATGAACATGGAGGTCCTGCTGACCGAGCGCATCGGCGCCACCGGCAAGCGTCTGCACACCGCCCGCAGCCGGAACGATCAGGTCGCCGTGGACTTCCGTCTTTATGTAAAAGAGGAGATCCCCCACATCATCACCATGCTGGTGAACCTGGAAAAGGCCCTGGTCCGCCAGGCCGAGGCCAACTTGGACGCCATCATGCCCGGCTACACCCACTTGCAGCGGGCCCAGCCCATCACCTTCGCCCACGCGATGATGGCCTACGCCAATATGTTCCGCCGGGACATCACCCGCTTGGAGGACTGCATGGAGCGGATGGATGAGTCCCCCCTTGGCTCCGGCGCCCTGGCGACCTCCACCCATCCTGTGGACCGTTTCCGCACCGCCGAGCTGCTGGGCTTCCAAAAGCCCATGGACAACTCGCTCGACGGCGTGTCTGACCGGGACTTTGCCCTGGAATTTTTGTCCGACTGCTCCATTTTGATGATGCACCTCTCCCGCTTCTCCGAGGAGCTGATCTTGTGGTGCAGCTGGGAGTTTAAGTTCATCGAGCTGGACGACGCCTATGCCACCGGCTCCTCCATCATGCCCCAGAAGAAAAACCCCGACGTGGCCGAGCTGGTCCGGGGCAAGACGGGGCGGGTGTACGGCTCCCTCATCACCCTGCTCACCGCCATGAAGGGCCTGCCCCTGGCCTACAACAAGGACATGCAGGAGGACAAGGAGCCCGTCTTTGACGCCATCGACACCGTGGAGCTGTGCCTGCCGGTCTTCTCCGCCATGATCGACACCCTGACCGTCAACCGCGCCAACATGCGCAAGGCCGCCAACGGCGGCTTCATCTCCGCCACGGACTGCGCCGACTACCTGGCCAAGAAGGGCATGCCCTTCCGGGAGGCCTACGGCATCGTCGGCAAGCTGGTGGGCCACTGCGTCGATACCGGCCACTCCCTGGAGACGCTGCCCTTGGAGGAATACAAGAAGGTCTCGGAATACTTCGAGGAGGACGTGTACGATGCCCTGTCCCTGGAGACCTGCGTCAACGGCCGGAAGGTCTACGGCGGCCCCGCCCCGGAGGCCGTGAAGGTCCAGATCGAAAACATCAAACACTTCATCCAGGAGCGTGCATGACCATGAAACCTGTGATTTTTATTGACGGACGGGAGGGCACCACCGGCCTGCAAATCTATGACCGGCTGACCCCCCGCCAGGACATCGAGCTTCTCCTCATCGACGAGGAGAAGCGGAAGGACCCCGCCGAGCGTAAAAAATGTCTCAATGCAGCGGATCTGGTCTTTCTCTGCCTGCCCGACGACGCGGCCCGCGAGGCCGTGGCCATGATCGAGAACCCCAACACGAAGGTCATCGACGCCTCCACCGCCCACCGGACGGCGGAGGGCTGGGCTTACGGCTTCCCCGAACTCTCCCCCAAACACCGGGAGGCGATCATACATTCTAAGAGAGTCGCCAACCCTGGCTGTCATGCCTCCGGCTTCATCTCTTCTGTCTATCCCCTGGTCCAGCTGGGGCTGATCCCCCCGGACCACCCCCTGTGTGCCTACTCCCTGACCGGCTACTCCGGCGGCGGCAAGAAACTCATTGCCGAGTATCAGGACCCGAACCGGGACCCCCGGCATGAATCCGCCCGCATCTACGGCACAACGCTCCACCACAAGCACCTGCCCGAAATGGTCCACGTCTGCGGCCTGGACGCTCCCCCGGTCTTCCACCCCATCTTAGGCGATTACATCCAGGGCATGGCCACCACCGTCATGCTCCGCAACGATACCCTGCCCGGCGGACCCACGGCATATAACATCTACAACGTCCTGGACGCCTATTATGAGGGCCAGACCTTCGTCTCCGTGGCTCCCTTCGGCGGGGATGAGTCCGTCATCTACTCCGACACTCTGGTCGGCACGAACCAGCTCCGCCTGATCGTCTGCGGCCACGAGGAGCAGACGACCATCACCGCCCTGTTCGACAACCTCGGCAAGGGTGCCTCCGGCGCGGCCGTGCAGAACATGAATCTCATGCTCGGCTTCGACGAGGACGCAGGACTTTAACACTAGGAGGATTTTACCATGAATATCATCACCGGCGGCGTGACCGCCCCCAAAGGTTTTAAGGCCGCAGGCATCCACTGCGGCGTGAAAGATAACTTCACCACCCCCGTCCCCGACAAGAAGGACCTGGCCATGGTCCTGTCTGACGTGCCCTGCGCCGCCGCCGGGACATATACCCGCAACGTGGTCAAGGCCGATCCCGTGATCCTGACCAAGGAGTATCTGGCCGATCACAAGGCCCAGGGCATCATCCTGGACAGCGGCAACGCCAACGCCTGCGCCCCCAAGGGCATGGAAAATGCCAAGCGCATGGCCGCCGCCGCGGCCGCCGCCACGGGCCTGGCTCCCCAGGACTTCGCCGTCTGCTCCACCGGCATCATCGGCGTGGAGCTGAACATCACTGCCATCGAGGCCGGGGTCCCCGCCCTGGTGGCGGCTCTGGCTGACACCGAGCAGGCATCCAACGACGCAGCCCACGCCATCCTGACCACCGACCTGAAGATCAAGGAGATCGCCGTGACCACCGAGATCGGCGGCAAGACCGTCACCGTTGGTGCCATCGCCAAAGGCTCCGGCATGATCCACCCCAACATGGGCACCATGCTCTGCGCCGTCACCACCGACTGCGCCATCGACGGGGCCGTGCTCCAGGACATGCTGCGCCATATCGTCACCAAGACGTTTAACCGCATCACCGTGGACGGCGACACCTCCACCAACGACACCTGCGTGGTCCTGGCCAACGGTCTGGCGGGCAACGCCCCCATCACCGGCCCCGGCGCGGATTACGACGCTCTGGTGGAAGCCCTGCGCTACGTCTGCGAGTATGAGGCCAAGATGATCGCCAGCGACGGCGAGGGCGCAGGCCGCCTTGTGACCTGCACCGTGCAGGGGGCCGCCAGTGAGGAGCAGGCCGAGCTGATGGCCAAGGCCGTCGTCCGTTCTCCCCTGGTCAAGTGTGCGATTTTTGGCACCGACGCCAACTGGGGCCGGGTCCTGTGCGCCGTGGGCTACTCCGGGGCCGAGTTTGACCCCAAGGACGTGGAAGTGAAGTTCCTCTCCCAGGCCGGCGAGCTGAAGGTCTGCGCCGGGGGCCAGGGCGTTCCCTTTGACGAGGACCTGGCGAAAAAGGTCCTGTCTGAGCCGGAGGTCGTGATCCTGGTCACGCTGACCGCCGGGGACGCCACCTGCTCCTGCTGGGGCTGTGACCTCACCTACGACTATGTGAAGATCAACGGCGATTACCGCAGCTGATCGTTTACAAACTGGAAAGGAAGGCGACCCCCATGGATATGAACGATTATATGGAGCGCTCCACCGTCCTGGTGGAAGCCCTCCCCTACATTCAGAAATACTACGGCAAGACTGTCGTCATCAAATACGGCGGCAACGCCATGATCTCCGAGGAACTCCGCAGCGCCGTCATCAGCGACATCATCCTGCTCCATCTCGTGGGGGTGAAGGTCGTGATGGTCCACGGCGGCGGGCCGGAGATCGGCGGGATGCTGCAAAAGATCGGCAAGCAGTCCCGCTTCGTGGACGGCCTGCGTTACACCGATGAGGAGACGATGGACGTGGTGCAGCAGGTCCTCTGCGGCAAGGTCAACAAGCACCTGGTCTCCATCATCAACAACCTCGGCGGCAAGGCCATCGGCCTGTGCGGTCTGGACGGTGCCCTCTTCCAGGCCAAGAAGCTGGACGAAAAGTACGGCCTGGTGGGTAAGATCGTGAAGGTCGAGCCGCAGGTGGTCCACGATGCGCTGAACTGCGGGTATATCCCCGTCGTCTCCACCGTGGCCCTGGGCATCGACAACGACACCGCCTACAACATCAACGCCGACACCGCCGCAGCCGAGCTTGCCATCTCCCTGGGCGCAGAAAAGCTCATCCTGCTGACCGACGTACGCGGCGTGCTGAAGGACCCCAAGGATGACAGCACCCTGATCTCTCAAATTCGCCTGAACGAGGTGCCCGGCCTGCTTGCCAGCGGCATCATCGGCGGCGGTATGATCCCCAAGATCGAGTGCTGCGTGAATGCCTTGGAGCGCGGCGTGCACCGCACCCATATTCTGGACGGACGCATCCCCCACTCGATCCTCACCGAGATGCTCTCCCACAAGGGCATCGGGACGATGCTCTGGGAATAAGAAGCGATCCAGAAAAAAAGAATCCAAAACCTGTCACATAAAGGAGTGAGACCCATGACTTTTGAAGAACTGAAAGCAATGGACGACACCTACGTAATGCACACCTACGCCCGCTTCCCCGTGGACATCGACCATGGCCAGGGCGCGACCCTGTACAGCCTGGCCGGGAAAGAGTACATCGACTTCACCAGCGGCATCGGGGTCAATTCCCTGGGCTACGGCGACCCCACTTGGATCAGCGCCATCACCCAGCAAATTCAAAAGCTGGGTCACATCTCCAACCTCTACTACACCCAGCCCGGCCCCAAGCTGGCGAAAGAACTCTGTACCCGCACGGGCATGGATAAGGTGTTCTTTGGCAACTCCGGCGCAGAGGCCAACGAAGCCATGATCAAGCTGGCCCGGAAGTACAGCTTTGACAAATACGGCAAGGGCCGCAGCACCATCATCACCCTAAACCACTCCTTCCACGGCCGGACCATGGCCACCATCACCGCCACCGGTCAGCCCCACTACCACACCTACTTCTTCCCCTTCGTGGAGGACTTCCGCTACGCTGACCCCACCCTGGAGAGCATCCAGGCTCAGGGGGGCGACGACGTGTGCGCCGTCATGGTGGAGCTGATCCAGGGCGAGGGCGGCGTGCGCCCGCTGGACAAGGCCATGGTCCAGGCCCTGGCCAAGCTCTGCCAGGAGAAGGACTGGCTGCTGCTGGTGGACGAGGTCCAGACCGGTATCGGCCGGACCGGCACCCTGTTTGCCTACCAGCAGTTTGACATCCAGCCCGATGTGGTCTCCTTCGCCAAAGGCATCGCCGGTGGCCTGCCGCTGGGCGGTATTCTGGCCTCCGAAAAGTGCGCAACCGTACTGACCCCCGGCACCCATGGCTCCACCTTCGGGGCCAACCCCGTCTCCACCGCTGCAGGCGGGGCCGTCATGGCAAAGCTGGATGACGCCTTCCTAAAGGAAGTGCAGGAGAAGGGCCAGTATCTGCGGACCAGCATCGAGAACCTGGGCAGCCCCTGGCTGGGCGGTGTGGTCGGCATGGGCCTGATGCTGGGCGTGGACGTGAAAGAGGGCCACACCAACAAGGAGCTGGCCACCCTGCTGCTGGACAACGGCCTGCTCTGCCTCACCGCCGGGGAGCGCCTGCGTCTGCTGCCTCCCCTGGTCATCACCAAGGACGAAATGGACAAAGGTCTGGCCATCATGAAGCAGACCCTGCACGACTAAGCCCCCCGGAAAACGGTTGAGAAAGGAAACAAACCGCCATGAAAAAAGACCTGCTGAAGCTGCTGGACCTGACCAGCGAGGACATTCTGGAAATTCTGGACACCGCCGACCAGCTCAAAGCCATGAAAAAGGCCGGGATCCAACACCCCTTCCTGGCTGGGAAGACCCTGGCCATGATCTTTGAGAAAAGCTCCACCCGCACCCGCGTCTCCTTCGAGACGGGCATCTACCAGCTGGGCGGCCAGGGCATCTATCTGTCTGACAAGGACAGTCAGATCGGCCGCCACGAGCCGGTGGAGGACACCGCCCGCGTCCTCTCCCGCTTCTGCGACGGTATTATGATCCGCACCTTCGCCCAGGAAGAAGTGGAGACGCTGGCCAAATACGCCACCATCCCCGTCATCAACGGTCTGACCGACTTCTGCCACCCCTGCCAGGTGCTGGCTGACCTGATGACCATCCGGGAGCACAAGGGCAAGCTGGAGGGGCTGAAGCTCTGCTATGTGGGCGACGGCAATAACATGGCCAACTCCCTCATCGTGGGTGGCCTGAAGGCCGGCATGTCCGTGGCCATCGCCTGCCCCGACACCTACCGCCCCGACCCTGAAGTGCTGGCCTTTGCTGAGCAGTATCCCGGCAAGTTCCTCTGCACCTCCGATATCCTGGCCGCCGCCAAAGACGCCGATGTACTCTACACCGATGTGTGGGCCTCTATGGGCCAGGAGGGCGAGTTCAACGAGCGGAAGCTGGTCTTCGAGGGCTATCAGATCAACGACGCCGTGATGAACGCAGCCCACCCCGGCGCCATGGTCCAGCACTGCCTGCCCGCCCACCGGGGCGAGGAGATCACCGCTGAGGTCTTCGAGGCCCACGCCGATGAGATCTTCGACGAGGCCGAGAACCGGCTGCACGCCCAGAAGGCTGTCATGTACCTGCTGATGAAGGACTGAGCTAAGGACTGCGCTTTTTTCCCGAACATACAGAACACCCCCTGCCAGGTGGATCAAAACCTTGGTAGGGGGTGTTTTTTTCGTACTGCTGCGTTTATGCGTCCGTCTCCGGGCTGGCAAAGTCGCTGTCGTCAGCCTCAGGTGCTTCGCTCTCGCTCTGCTCCTCCTGCGCGGGGATCTGGTCCTCCGGCTCTGCTTCGGCAGGAGCCTCTGCGGAGGCTTCCTCTCTGGAGGCGCTGGGCATGGTGTGGACCACGGTGTCGTCATCGTGGAAGAAGTCACCGTCGTCCTCCCAGGCGTCCATCTGGTCGGCGATGTCCTGGAGCGTGCGCTCGATGGCTTTTCTGTGCTTATACGCGGCGATGCCGCCCAGGGCGCCGGTGATCGCCCCGAAGACCAGCATACGGCCCAGAGAATGTTTTTTTGCCATAGGGAATCCCTCCTGTGTTCTGGGTATGGTGCTACATGGTGATACCAGTACAGAAGGTAGTTTACCACAATTTACCGATTGGGTCAATCACCCCCGCCGACCCGGCCACAGCAGCCACAGGGCGCAGACCAGCAGCGGGAAGCTCCCGCCGTTTAGCAGCGCCCAGACCCCTAGACCCAGAAGCGCGATCCCAAGCCCCCGCGTAACCCAAGTCCAGAGGACCACGCTCCGGTGCGGACCCACCAGCCAGGAGGACACGGCCCGCAGGACCCGGCCTCCGTCCAGCGGACCCGCCGGGAGCAGGTTAAAGACCCCCAGGGCCAGGCTGATGCCCGTGAGCAAATACGCATCCGCCCCGCCGAACACCCTGGCCCAGGTCCCGGCCCCCAGCGCCAGAAGCAAACTCGCCAGCGGCCCGGCCAGGGCCACGAGGCACTCCTCCCGATAGGAGCAAAGCCCTGCCCGCCGGGTCCGCAGGACGGTACCGACCCCGGTCAGCCGCAGGCTCTCGATCCGCCCCCCCAGGGCGCGGATGGCCAGGATATGCCCCGCCTCATGGACGGCCGCCGCCACCGCGACCCACAGCAAAAACCGCACCGACGCCGCCAGCAGCAGCGCCCCCACCAGCAGCCAAAAGCCGCCGGTGCTGTGCAGCTCAGGACCCTTCCGGCTCACCCCAATGCGTCACATCCTCCCACAAGGCCCGAAACGTCTCCACCGCCGGCTCTCCCTGGGAGAACGACGCACCCATCCGGGCAAAGACCTCCTGCACGTCCATGTCCTCCTGGACCAGCTGGCCCACCTGCTGGGAAAGCTCCGTCACCGGCCCCAGGTCCATCCCCCGGCCCAAAAACACCGCCCCGAACAGGGCCAGGCAAAGGAGCAGCTGCCGCAGCCGCCGCTTCTCCCCCGGAGAGAGGTTCTCCTGCTTCTTCCTTGTCCCGTTCCCCGCCATGGGTCAGGCCCCCTTTCCTTGCTGGTTCTATGCCTATGCACGGCGGGCGGCAGAAATGCAGGCGCAGGCGCGAGAAAAATTGTGTTTTGCGGGTTGACTTTTTCCCAGGTATCTCGTATAATAGATTAGCATATCGGGGTGTGGCGAAGTTTGGTATCGCGCTTGGTTCGGGTTCAAGAGGCCTCGGGTTCAAATCCCGACACTCCGACCATAATCGGACACTAGTTTTGATGCACTGCGTATCAAAACTGGTGTCCGATTTTTTATAGTAACCAAAACTGGTGACGAACATTACTTGTGGATACTACGATCGTCTTTGAGAGCGGGCTATGATTTCCGTATCTCTCAAATAAGAGTTGCAATTCTTGAAAAAATCGCATATACTATATATGAACCAAGTGGTTCTCAGCGGGTGTTTCGCCACCCATATCCCAAGTGCGAAGCGTTACAGCAGGTGTTCCGCCACCTATATCCCAAGTGCGGAGCGTTAACGATGCGAGGGGATGCAAATCCCCTCGTTTTTTATGAGAGGAAACCGTACAATGTCTATACGATTCGATGATTTCAGCTTTTATCACGTTGATACCACTTATTTACAATACCTCAATTGTATTGATTCAGAAGTAGCATTCACACAAGAAAAAGATTATACAAAAAAGCCTTTTCTCGGAATTCTTGTTATCATTGATACATACACTTACTTCATTCCCCTGACCTCTGGAAAGCAAAAACACACCAAATGGAAAAATGTTGGCCCTGCACACTACTTGATTTATGAACAAGTCAAAAAAGAAGAACTCCGAAAAAGAGATATTTTCAAATCTATTTCTGACACAGAGGCATTGAAAATTCTCTCTGCATTGGATCTCAAAAAAATGATTCCTGTTCCTGATGGACTATATACCCGAATCAACTTTTCTTCCCTATCTGATAAAAAATATGTTGACCTTTTAGAAAAGGAATATCGTTTCTGCAAGAGGCAACAAAACGGTATTTTATCCAAGGTAAATCAAATTTATAGGAAACAGAAAAAGACAGGACAAGTCTACCCAATGTACTGCGATTTTTCTAAATTAGAAACTGCTTGTGAGCAGTATGATCCATACAAATAACATCATCGTATACATTTCTATGATCAACCTCAGAGAGTTCTTCTTCGGAACTCTCTCTTTTTTCATCCCCAAAATTCTAAAAATTTTTCAATTTCCTGTAACAACTCCCCTTCCCCCGCGTTATTCCAGTGAAAGGAGGTACCTGCCGTGGGATTTGACCATATCTATCAAGACTGTTTCTCCGATGTCTTCCACTATCTCTGCGGCCTCACCGGTGACCATCATCTGGCCGAAGAGCTGACCCAAGAGACGTTTTTCAAGGCACTCAAGGCCCTGGACCAATATGACGGCCGAAAAGATATTCGGGCCTGGCTCTTCACCATCGGCCGGAACACCTTCTACTCCCACTGCCGGAAGCGGGGACGGGCCGTTTCCTGGGAGGAACTGCGGGAGACGCCCAGCGAGGTGTCGATCTCAGACGAGCTGATGGACCGGGAGCAGGCGTTTCTCATCCATCAATTTTTGCATACCATGGCCGAGCCCTACAAAGAGGTCTTCACCCTGCGGGTCTTTGGAGAGCTGCCCTATGACCGCATCGCCGCCCTCTTTGGCAAGACCCCCAGCTGGGCCAGAGTAACCTATTACCGGGCCAAAGAAAAAATCGTTGCCTATCTCAAGGAGGTGGACCAGCATGACCCTGACCTGTAACACGATCCAAGACTTGCTGCCCCTGTGGGCGGATGACGTGCTGCACCCTGGCAGCCGGGAGGAGGTAGAGGCCCATCTTGCCGCCTGCCCCGCCTGCCGGAAGAAAGCAGAGGCTCTTCGCCCCCAGACGCAAGAAACATCCCTGCCGCCCCTGCCCGTCCCGGCTCGGCGGAAACGACGGAAGCTCGTCGGGCTGGCACTGGCCGTGCTGTTGGCCTTCGGCCTGCTGACAACTGGCGGCACCCTGCTGGTGCGGCACCCCGTCCTCGCCAGCAGGTCAGACACAGAGATCAGCACCGGTTTTTATCGCAGCCCCACATCCTATCTCGGCCAGCGCTGGGGCATCCTCTTCACTATGAACAACGCCGTCCTCTGCCCCAAGACGGAGTACATCCAAGGGGAGCTTGCCGACGGCACCACTGCTACCATTGGCATGACCATCCGGGTCTGCAAAGAATGGCTGGGGCACGCGAATGCCGGGCAGGCCATCTGCTACGCCTGGCCCATCCAGCCAGAGCAGGTGGAGGCCATGAAAAAATATCCAGAAGACTTCACCGTGACCGTGATCTTCCAAGACCAGACCCTGACCTATTCCCTCACCGACGCAGGCTTTCTCACCAAGCAGCCCACTCAGCCCGACCCCATGGGGAACGACGGGCAGGAAGGAGGTACCCCATGAAACCAGACCACACCTGTGACCTTGTGCAGGACCTACTCCCCCTCTGGCTGGACCACACCCTCAGCCAGGATTCCCAGGCTCTCATCCAACAGCATCTTCCCCGCTGCCCCGCCTGCCGGAGAATTTTGGCGGATATGGATGCGCCGCTTACTCTGCCGCCGGAGCAGGATGCCGCACCGCTGCGTACTTTGAACCATTTATGGCAAAAAGAGGTGGTACGGGTGGTCCTGGGAAGCTTGGCCGTGGGCACCTGCTTCCTACTGCTGACCGTGGTACCGAACCCGGTCAGTGATGCTTTGAACAAAGGGCTTACTTTGTTTGAGGAATTCTTCCATTGGACACTGCCTGAGTTACTAATCAATATATAACAAATACTTCCGATGAAATCTCTCGGGTTGAAAGTGCGAAATCTATCGGGTTAAAAACGTGAAATCTCTCGGGTTTTGGATCAGAATACAAAAAGGATAGCTGATATCTTTACAAACGCAAGACATCAGCTATCCTTTTCTCTATGTGCTTTTTACACCCAACCCTTACAAAAATCGCCCCAGCCCTGGCAATTCTGGGCGACCTGCTCCAGCTGGTCACAGGTCAGCTCGATGGCGCTGTTAGACGACCCCGCGGCGGGAAACACGCTGTCAAATCGCTTCATGGATTCATCCAGGTAGACCTTGACGCCCTCCTTGATGCCGAAGGGACACACACCGCCGATGGCATGGCCGATCATCTCGGTGACTTCATCGGGGGTGAGCATCTTGGCCTTGGTGTGGAAGGCCGCCTTGAACTTGGCGTTATCCACTTTCGCGTCCCCGGCGGTGACGATCAGGATGGCTTCGCCGTCCACCTTAAACGACAGAGATTTGGCGATGCGGGCCGGAATGACCCCCGCGGCCTCGGCGGCCAGCTCGACCGTGGCGCTGGAAACGGGGAACTCTAAAACTTTGCTGTCCAGCCCAAACTGGGCCAGGTAAGCGCGTACTGCTGTGATGGACATGGGGATTTGCTCCTTTTTCTATTTCTCGATGTTCTGCTTTACATTTCTCAATACAATTCATAGCTGGCCCCGGACCAAAGGCGTTTGCCCTGGGGCGTCAAGATCGTTATGGTTTGTTCCTCCTACTCCACGATGGAGTCCTGCATCTGTCCCTGCTCATTGATGCTGTTCTGACTGAGAACGACCCGATACTGTAGGCCGTTTTCATCCGTGCCCACAGCGGTCAAAGTCAGCGTACTTCCCTTCGGGACATCGTAGCTCTCTTTGAACTCCGGGTAGATGCCCAGGTTATCCTCTTCCTGCGCCATTTCCTCCGTGAACTTCGGATCCAGGTCAATGGGTGTCTCTTTGACTTGCTTTCCGTCTATGTCAGCTACGATCCTCATCGTCTGGAATGCATGGGGAAGGTTCTCCTGCTGCACTGCCAACTGCCCCTCATAACACAGCTTTCCTTCTTTCATACTCACGGTGGCTTGTAAGGAAAGGTCTGGACGAACGATCGCATCTGTCACAGCCAACGCCTCATACTCTAGCGTTTCGATCCGCTGTGTGCCATTGTCCATAAAAATCACGCGGTCCAGAGAGACAGTTTGAAGCAGCGGGCAGGGAATGACCACAGAAAAGCTGCCGTCCTTCTGGGCTTCCATCGGGTAGCTTGTTCCGTTGCCGCCCAACGTGGCGGTGGTCACGCTGGGCGTCTGTTCCTTCGGCGTGACCGTAACGGTCATGGGAACGGTGTAGTCCGCCGTATTCAGCTTGCCAAATGACTGGTTCTTGTCCACCAGCAAAGAAGCCGACCGATCCAGCGCATCCTGCACCTGGCCGGGCAAGCTCTGCAAATCCACCACACTGCTGTCTAAGGTGCGAAGCTCGCTTATCTGTTCCTCTACCGCTTGCTCCAAAAGCACGATGCGCCACAGGCACACCGCCACCAGCAAGCAGGCCACAGCCGATAAGATCAAAGGAAGGTGTTTTTTCATAGTGGTTCCTCCTGTTCTGGTTCATCGGGACGGGGGGACAAATTCATCATACTATATTCGCCCCCAAAAGGCAAGGTTTGCCTTTCTGCCGCCCTGTGTGGTAAAATAGGCACGCTTTGATCAAATCACAAAAGGAGGTCTGTCCCATGACGACCACGCCCCGCGCCCGCTTTGCGCCCTCCCCCAGCGGGCGGATGCATTTGGGGAATTTATTTGCCGCCCTGCTGGCCTGGCTGGACATCCGGGCCTTGGGCGGGGAAATGCTGCTTCGGATGGAGGACCTGGACCCCGACCGCTGCAAGCCCGCTTATCTCGACCAGCTGGCGGACGATTTAGATTGGCTGGGGCTGGACTGGGACCTGGGCTGGCAGGCCGGGAAGGTCGCGTACCAGCAGAGCCATCGGACGGCGCAGTATGAAGCGGCGTTCGAGACACTGGCCCACCGGGGCCTGGTCTACCCCTGCTTCTGCACCCGAAAAGAGCTGCTGGCCGCCTCCGCCCCCCATGCGTCGGATGGAGCCAGAGTGTACAACGGCCACTGCCGCACCCTGTCTGCGCAAGAAAAAACCGCCCTCCTAGAGAGCGGTCGGCGTCCCGCCTGGCGCCTCAAAGTCCCGGCGGAAGTCATTTCGTTTGTCGATGGAAATTTCGGCCCCCAGCAGCAAAAATTAGAGACCGAGTGCGGCGACTTCATCCTCCGCCGCTCGGACGGCGTCTACGCCTATCAGCTGGCCGTGACGGCAGACGACGGGGCCATGGGCATCACCCGCGTGGTGCGGGGCTGGGACTTGCTTTCCTCCACGCCCCGGCAGATCTGGCTGCTGGAGCAGCTTGGCTACCCCGTCCCCACCTACTGCCACCTGCCCCTGCTGGTCAGTCCGGACGGGCGGCGGCTGAGCAAGCGGGACCGGGATTTAGACGTGGGCGTGCTTCGGCAGAAAACCACGCCGGAGGCCGTCACCGGCTTTCTCGCCCACGCCGCCGGTCTGCTGGCCAAACCGGAGCCGGTACATCCCCGTGACCTCATCCCCCTCTTCTCCTGGGAGAAGGTCGGGACGCAGGACCGCATCGTGGACAGCGAGGCCCTGCTCACCCACCGCTGAGCTCCCCCCGCAGGCGCAGCAAAATTTTCTTTTCCAGCCGGGAGACTTGCACCTGGCTGATGCCTAAAACCTTCGCCGTTTTGTCCTGAGTCAGGCCCTTGAAATAGCGCAGTAAGATGAGCTGCCGCTCCCGCTCCGGCAGGGCGTCGATCGCCGTGCGCAGAGCCAGCTTCTCCACGATGCTCTCCTCCGGGGAGTCACTGCCCAGCACGCCCTCGAAAGACAGCCCGTCCTCCCCCATCTCCGCCTGGAGTGACGCGACCGGAGCGGTGGCTAAGTCTACCTCTGCAATTTCCTCCGGGGTCAGGCCGGTGGCCTGGGACAGCTCCGACAGGACCGGCTCCCGCCCCAGCTCTGCCGACAGTGACGCACGGGCCTTTTGGATGAGATAGCCCCGCTCTTTCCGCCCCCGGCCGATCTTCACCATGCTGTCGTCCCGCAGAAAGCGGCGGATCTCCCCCGCGATCTTGGGCACAGCATAGGTGGAAAACTGCGTCCCGAAGGCCAGATCAAACCCCTGCACCGCCTTGAGAAAGCCCAGGCAGCCCAACTGATACAGGTCGTCCAGCTCCAAATGACCACGGGCATAGCGGCGCACGATGCTCCAAATAAGCCCCTGGTTTTCCTCCACGAGCTGCCCGCAGGCGGCTTGATCCCCGGCCTGCGCGGCCCGGAGCAGGGCTTCGGGGACACTCACCCCTTGGCCCCCACCCGCAGGGCAAAGCGCTTGCGCATGGTGACGGTGGTCCCCTTTCCCGGCCTGGAGCGGACTTTGACCGTGTCCATAAAGCTCTCCATGATGGTAAAGCCCATCCCCGCCCGCTCCTCGCTGCCGGTGGTGAAGAGGGGAGCACGGGCCTGGTCGATGTTTTCGATGCCCACGCCCCAGTCCCGCACCACGACCTCAAATTCATTTTCTGGATAGAGGCGGAGCTTCAGCTCCACTTTCCCCAGGGCGTCGGGATAGGCGTGGACGATGGCGTTGGTGACGGCCTCGCTGACGGCGGTCTTCACGTCCCCCAGCTCGTCCAGGGTGGGGTCCAGCTGCGCCGCAAAGGACGCCGCTGCGCTGCGGGCAAAGCCCTCGTTGGCCGACCGGGAGGGAAAGACCAGGCTGACCTGGTTGATGTACTTGATGGTCCGCATGGCTATGCGTCACTCCTTTCCGGGATGGGTTCGGTGGGGATGAGTCGGGCCAGGCCCGCCGCCCGGAACACCCGTCCCGGCTGCTCCGGCAGATCCCGGATGCGGATGCTCCCCCCCAGCTCCTCCATCCGCTGCCACAGGCGCAGCAAAATGGCGATGCCCGCGCTGTCCATAAACGTCACCCCCGCGCAGTCCACCACAAGCTGCTGGGGCAGCAGGCGGTCGATCTCCCCCTCCAGCTCCCGAATGACCCCCTTCACCCGATGGTGGTCCAGCTCCCCGGACAGGGAGACGGTGAGGGCGCGGTTCTGGGTGGTGTAGGCAACTGCCACTGGTCACACTCCCCTTTCGTTCGTATGATGACAAATTGATGTTGCGTAAAAAATCGCCGTGTACCAGCTTGTCCGGTACACGGCGATTCTATCATATCCAGTTGGAATATCCTGTCAAATCGGAAGAAATATTCATCCTATTTATTCCTTAGATGGCATATACAATGATCCAGCTAACTTCGCAGTTCTTGTTGAAACAAAAGTACAGATAGGCCACATTCTTACACTCATATTGCACATAGAATTGGTTTTCCTGCAAAAACTTATCAGAATACTCCTGATCCTCAGGTTCTCCTGGCCCAAACATATCTTGATATAGCTGGCTAGAGGTATTCAGTCTCTGTATTTTTGTTTGCCCATACTGAGAGAGCACCTCATCTAAAGAACTTCTATCTTCATCACTCAATGTAAGTCCTCGTGCGAAAGATATTGTGTCCCACATCTTCTCTGCTTCACCCGGTTCTACATTAGGAACAAGCGGCTGGTACCATCCACTCTCTAAATTTTTCAGCATATCATATTCTTCTTTCCCATCTCCAGTGATGACAAAGTCCTCCTTAGTAAGGGGGTCCGCTGTATACCCCAAGCTCAAAACATATCCGACACCATCCCCAAAAGCCCAGTTTGGAGAAAACTCAATGGAATAGGTAAATCCTCGTTCCGTAAACTGCAACAGCTTATCCGCCTCGGTGGCACCGTCAAAGAGATTCGTATAGTCGTACATATCCAGCATGGCCAACACTTTCCCAAAGGCTTCCGGTTGCATCGACAATTCGTCCAGAAGCTGATTGGCGTCTTCTACGACAATGTCTACCTTCGTTGTTTCAATCGTTCCCGTGACAGAATCCAGCGTGGCAAATTTTCGCATCAGAGCGCTCATCTCATCCCCATCTGTATCCACAACATAGGTCAGCATATCTGTGAGTTTGCTCAGTGCATCTTCTTGGGATGCACAGTTTCTAACGATCTCCTTGACTGCCTCTTCGTCATAATGGCCCTGCTTCAACTCTAACTGTCGGATGGACATCTGCATGTGCAGAAGGCCATACTCATAATCCTGATTCTGTCCACTGAGCTTTGCCAAATCCAAAGCATCCTGATAGGACTCCTTCACCAGACCAATAACAGGAAGTGGTTCCCCCTCTGTCTCTCCGCATTTGGTACAAGTTTTTGGTTCTGTATACGTTGCCTCTGTCCACTCATGTTCACAAGCACAGCCTGCCAACAAAATGATCAACACACCACAACTAAGCAACAGAAGGATTCTTAGTTTCTCTCGCATTTTTATTTTCCTCATCGTATGTCAGCAATAGAATCCAGCTCGAAATCCTTCTGTCCCACAATCGTATCGTCACTTCTTGCTGTAAGCTCCACTTCTACGGTTGATGTCTCATTCCTTAAGATAAAAACATAACATACATCTAAGCTAGTTCCCGGTCGAATATCTCTAGTTTGTTCCTTATCTTCTTGATCTACCCAGCTCGTATCCAATTCAACGCCATCTTGAAATGCTTGGCACTCCATCGCGCTAACCGCAGATGTTGTTTTATCGCTTAGGTTGCTCCACGTACAATTGACCCATATTGCGTTCTTTCCATCATACGCTCTTACAAGCGTGGCATCTTTCACCTCTACGGTACATGTTGCGGAAGAGTTTGTTTCCGCTTCTTTCGTTTCCGCTGTACTTGGTTGTGTTGCTTGGCTTTGCGTCTGCTGGGTCTGTTGTTCCTGATTAGAACCCTCATTTCCTGCTTGATTTACTCCGCAGGCACAGAGAAGCCCTGTGGCCACCACCAATGTGACCAATACTGCAATCACTTTTTTCATCATGTCCTCCTCATTTTTTGTTTCATTCCACATACTATCGTTGGAATCCATCTGTCTCCATTGTAGTCGTTATAACGACTATAGTCAAGTAAAAAATTTCGTTTATCATATCTCATGCAGAGATTCCGAACGGCAGGAAGCGAGGTGCAGAGATGATCGTTTACAATCCTTTTTGGGAAACCCTTTCCTCTTCCAAGGAATCGACCTATACCCTGATCAAGAATCATCACATCTCCAGCTCCACCATTGATAAGCTCCGAAAGAATAAACCCATCACAACCACCACGATCAATGACCTCTGCCGCATCTTCGGCTGCAACGTTGAAAACATTATGACCTATGTCGTGTCTGACCAAGACCAAATCTTATAAATCGTCTAAAAAGCACTGCCCTGGGAGGTTTTGTTCCCAGGGCAGTGCTTTTATCATAAATAGAGTGAAAGAAACGATAGAGAATCAGAACAGCCCGCTAATCTTCCCGTGCTCGTCCACGTCGATCTTTTCGGCGGCGGGGACCTTGGGCAGGCCGGGCATGGTGAGGATGTCGCCGGTGAGGGCGACGAGGAAGCCGGCGCCGGCGGAGACCTTAATATTCCGCACGGTGACGGTGAAGTTCTCCGGGGCACCCAGGAGCTTGGGGTCATCGGAGAAGGAATACTGGGTCTTGGCCATGCAGATGGGGTACTGGCCAAAGCCCTGCTCGGTGAGCTGCTTGGCCTGCTTCTTGGCGTTGGGGGTGAGAACGACGTCCTTGCCGCGGTAGACCTTGGTGACGATGGCCCGCAGCTTGTCCTCGATGGAGGTGTCCAGCTCGTAAGCCTGGTGGAAGTCGTTGGGCTGCTCGCACAGGCGCACCACTTCCTCGGCCAGGGCCTTGCCGCCCTCGCCGCCTTTGCCCCAGACCTCGGACAGGGCCACGTTCACGCCCAGGGCCTTGCACTTCTCCTCGATGAGGGCCAGCTCCGCCTCGGTATCCAGGGGGAAGCGGTTGATGGCGACCACACAGGGCAGGCCGAAGACGGTGGTGATGTTCTCCACGTGGCGCAGCAGGTTGGGCAGGCCGCGCTCCAGAGCTTCCAGGTTCTCCGTGCCCAGGTCGGCCTTGGCCACGCCGCCGTGGTGCTTCAGGGCGCGGACGGTGGCCACGACGACCACAGCGCTGGGCTTAAGACCGGCCATGCGGCACTTGATGTCCAGGAACTTCTCTGCGCCCAGGTCTGCGCCGAAGCCCGCCTCGGTCACAACATAGTCGCCCAGCTTGAGGGCGATGCGGGTGGCCATGATGGAGTTGCAGCCGTGGGCGATGTTGGCAAAGGGACCGCCGTGGATAAAGGCAGGGGTACCCTCCAGGGTCTGGACCAGGTTGGGCTTGAGGGCATCCTTCAACAGGGCGGTCATGGCCCCGGCTGCCTTCAGATCGCCAGCGGTCACGGGCTTGTCGTCGTAGGTATAGGCCACGACCATGCGGCTGAGACGTTCCTTCAAGTCGGTGATGGAGGAAGCCAGACACAGCACGGCCATGACCTCGGAGGCCACGGTGATGTCAAAGCCGTCCTCACGGGGCACGCCCTGCATCCGGCCGCCCAGGCCGTCCACGATGTTCCGCAGCTGGCGGTCGTTCATGTCCACACAGCGCTTCCAGGTGATCTTCTTCACGTCGATCCCCAGGGCGTTGCCCTGCTGAATGTGGTTGTCCAGCATCGCAGCCAGCAGGTTGTTGGCCGCGCCGATGGCGTGGAAGTCGCCGGTGAAGTGGAGGTTGATGTCCTCCATGGGCACGACCTGGGCGTAGCCGCCGCCGGCCGCGCCGCCCTTGAGGCCGAACACGGGGCCGAGAGACGGCTCCCGCAGGGCCACGACGGATCGTTTGCCGATCTTCCGCAGCCCGTCGGCCAGGCCCACGGTGGTCGTGGTTTTTCCCTCTCCGGCCGGGGTGGGTGTGATGGCAGTGACCAGAATGAGCTTGCCGTCTGGACCAGTGTGTTCTTTCAGGAGGTTATAGTCTACTTTTGCTTTGTAGTTGCCGTACTGCTCCAGATACTTCTCCTCGACGTTTGCAACCTTTGCAATGTCGCGGATGTGCTGCATGGTGCTGCTCTGGGCGATCTCAATGTCGGTCTTCAAAGATACCCGCTCCTTTCCTGTGCGTAGAGATTCGATCTGCTTCTAGTTGCTTCAAAAAGATATGTCCGGCCCGCCTCTCGGCGGGCCGGGGCATTCACAAAAGGAAATTACTGACCGCCGCCGCTGGTGGTGCGCAGGGTCACGTCGTGGTAGCCGCCCTCGACGATGCTGGTCGCAGAGACCAGGGTCAGGCGGGCGTTCTGCTGGAGGTCCGGGATGGTGATCACGCCGCAGTTGCACATGGTGGACTTGACCTTATACAGGCTCTTCTCCACGTTGTCGTGCAGGGCACCGGCGTAGACGACGTAGGAATCCACGCCCTCCTCAAAGGCCAGGTCGCTCTTGCCGCCCAGGTCGTAGCGCTGCCAGTTCCGGGCGCGGTTGGAGCCTTCGCCCCAATACTCCTTGACGTAAGCGCCGTTGATCATCAGCTTGTTCGTGGGGCTCTCGTCAAAGCGGGCGAAGTAACGGCCCAGCATCAGGAAGTCCGCGCCCATGGCCAGGGCCAGGGTCATGTGGAAGTCAAACACGATGCCGCCGTCAGAGCAGATGGGCACATAGACGCCCGTCTCCTTATAGTATTCGTCACGGGCCGCAGCGACCTCGATCAGGGCCGTGGCCTGGCCGCGGCCGATGCCCTTGGTCTCGCGGGTGATGCAGATGGAGCCGCCGCCGATGCCGACCTTCACGAAGTCCGCCCCGGCGCGGGCCAGGTAACGGAAGCCCTCTCGATCCACCACGTTGCCGGCGCCGACTTTCACGGTGTCACCGTACTTTTCACGGATGAAGTCGATGGTCTTCTTCTGCCAGACGGAGTAGCCCTCGGAGGAGTCGATGCAGAGGATGTCTGCCCCGGCCTCGACCAGCGCGGGGATGCGCTGCTCGTAGTCCTTGGAGTTGATACCGGCACCCACCAGATAGCGCTTGTCGGCGTCCTGGAGGGCCAGAGGATGCTCCTTGTGCTCAGCGTAGTCCTTGCGGAAGACGAAGTACATCAGGTGGTCGTCCTCGTCCACCACGGGCAGGGCGTTGAGCTTGTTGTCCCAGATGATGTCGTTGGCCTCTTTCAGGGTGGTGGCAGCAGGGGCCGTGATGAGCTTCTCGCGGGGCGTCATGAACTCGCGCACAGGCACATCGGTGCTCATGCGGGTCACGCGGTAGTCGCGGCTGGTGACCAGGCCCAGGAGCTTGCCGTTGGGGGTGGCGTCCTCGGTGATGGCGACGGTGGAGAAGCCGTTCTTCTCCTTCAGGGCCAGCACGTCACCCAGCGTCGCGTCCGGGGTCAGGTTCGAGGCACTGATGACAAAGCCGGCCTTGCTGCTCTTCACCCGGCGGACCATGGCGGCCTCATCCTCAATGGACTGAGAGCCGTAGATGAAGGACAGGCCGCCCTCCTTGGCCAGGGCCACGGCCAGGGTGTCGTTGGAGACAGCCTGCATGATGGCGGAGACCATGGGGATGTTCAGGCTGATGGGGCACTCCTCCTCCCCCTTGCGGTACTTCACCAGGGGGGTCTTCAGGGAGACGTTGTCGGGTACACACTCCTCAGAGGTGAACCCAGGCACCAGCAGGTACTCGCTGAAGGTATGGGAGGGTTCGGAATAGTAAAAAGCCATGTCAGGCTCCTCCTTTCATTCTTCTCGAAATATCACTTAAAATACTCCACCGCAGAACGGAAGAGCTTCATATCATATTCACCGGGCACGTTGCGGTACAGACCGGCCCCGGTCCGCTCGCTGTGGCCCATCTTTCCGAACACGCGGCCATCGGGAGAGGTGATGCCCTCCACGGCCCAGACGGAGTTGTTGGGGTTAAAGTGAATGTCGGCGGTGGGGTTGCCGTTCAGGTCCACGTACTGGGTGGCGATCTGGCCGTTCTCAGCCAGCTGCTTCACCAGCTCCTCAGAGGCCAGGAAGCGGCCCTCGCCGTGGGAGATGGGCACGGTGTAGACCTCACCGGGCTTGGTGTTCATCAGCCAGGGGGAGAGGTTGGAGGCCACGCGGGTGCGCACCAGGCGGGACTGGTGGCGGCCGATGGTGTTGTAGGTCAGGGTCGGGCAATTCTCATCGGTGTCGATGATCTCGCCATAAGGCACCAGGCCCAGCTTGATGAGCGCCTGGAAGCCGTTGCAGATGCCCAGCATCAGGCCGTCCCGATTCTTCAGCAGGTCATGGACCTGGTCCTTGATCTTGGCAGCCCGGAAGAAAGACGTGATGAGCTTGGCGGAGCCGTCCGGCTCGTCGCCGCCGGAGAAGCCGCCGGGCAGGAACACGATCTGAGCCTGGCCCAGGGCCTTGGCGACTGCGTCCATGGACTCGGCGATGCCGGTGGCGGTCAGGTTCTTGATGACCAGGATCTCCGGCTCGGCCCCGGCGTTGCGCATGGCCTTGGCCGCGTCATACTCGCAGTTCGTGCCGGGGAAGACGGGGATGAGGACCTTGGGCTTGGCAGACTTGATGAGCGGCTTCTTCCAGCTGTCGCTCTCGTGGGACAGGGTGGGGATGTTCTCCTGCTTCTGGTCGATGTTGCAGGCGTAGATCGGCTCCAGCTTGTTCTCGTATGCGGCCAGCAGCTCGTCTCCGGTGACGGTGTTGCCCTGCCAGGTGAGGCCCGCTTCGGCCGTGGTGGTGCCCAGGGGCAGGCCGATCTGCTGCGGCTCGGTCAGCTCCAGGACGAAGGAGCCGTAGGCATAGGAGAACAGCTCGTCCATGGTGCAGCCGTCGTCGAAACGGAAGCCCAGGCCGTTGCCCAGGGTCATTTTCAGCACGGCCTCGGCTACGCCGCCGTAGGTGGGCGTGTAGGCGGCCAGGACCTTACCCTTCTTCATGAGCTTGTTCACGGTCTGGTAGACCTGCTTGAGGGAGGCCGCCACGGGCAGGCCGTCGGGACCATATTCGGGGCACAGCCAGACCACAGGATGGTCTGCCCCCTTGAACTCAGGAGAGACGATATTCTTGATCTTATCCGTGGTGACGGCAAAAGACACCAGGGTGGGCGGCACGTCCAGATCATTGAAGGAGCCGCTCATGGAGTCCTTGCCGCCGATGGCGGCGATCTCCAGCTCTTTCTGGGCGCGGAAGGCACCCAGCAGGGCGGCCAGGGGCTTGCCCCAGCGGGCGGGGTCCTTGCCCAGCTTCTCAAAGTATTCCTGGAAGCTGAGATAGGTCTCTTTCAGCCCTGCGCCGGTGGCGACCAGCTTGGAGACGGACTCCACCACGGCCAGGTAAGCGCCGTGATAGGGGCTTTTCTCGGTGATATAGGGGTTGTAGCCCCAGGCCATCAGGGAGCAGGTGTCGGTGTCCTGCTTCTCCACGGAGATCTTCGTGACCATCGCCTGGGTGGGGGTGAGCTGGTTCTTGCCGCCGAAGGGCATGAGCACGGCCCCGCTGCCGATGGTGGAGTCAAAGCGCTCCGACAGGCCGCGCTTGGAGCAGACGTTCAGGTCGGCGGCCAGATCCAGATAGCCCTTCTTGAAGTCCTTTACCTGGTCTTTCAGGATGGACTCAGGCGGTTCGGTGATGGCGGTGATGTGCTTTTCCACGCCGTTGGTGTCCAGGAAGGAACGGGCGATATCCACAATGGTGTTGCCATTCCAGGTCATGGTCAGGCGGCCCTTGCCGGTGACGGTAGCCACCACGGTGGACTCCAGGTTCTCCTGGGCGGCCAGCTCCATGAAGCGGGGGGCGTCCTGGGCCTCGACGACCACAGCCATCCGCTCCTGGGACTCACTGATGGCCAGCTCGGTGCCGTCCAGGCCCTCGTACTTCTTGGGTACTTTGTTCAGGTCGATGTCCAGGCCCTCGGCCAGCTCGCCGATGGCGACGGACACACCGCCGGCACCGAAGTCGTTGCAGCGCTTGATGAGACGGGAAGCCTCGGCGTTGCGGAACAGGCGCTGGAGCTTGCGCTCCTCCGGGGCGTTGCCTTTCTGGACTTCGGCCCCGCAGGTCTCCAGAGACTCGGTGGTGTGGGACTTGGAGGAACCGGTGGCACCGCCGCAGCCGTCGCGCCCGGTCCGGCCGCCCAGCAGGATCACAAGGTCGCCAGGCTGGGGACGCTCACGGCGGACGTTGGCAGCGGGAGCAGCGGCGATGACCGCGCCGATCTCCATGCGCTTGGCTGCATAGCCGGGGTGATAGAGCTCATCCACCTGGCCGGTGGCCAGGCCGATCTGGTTGCCGTAGGAGCTGTAGCCTGCGGCGGCCTTGGTGACGATGGTGCGCTGGGGCAGCTTGCCGGCCATGGTCTCCTCAATGGGCTTGAGGGGGTCGGCAGCACCGGTCACACGCATGGCGGCGTAGACATAGGACCGGCCGGACAGGGGGTCACGGATGGCCCCGCCCACACAGGTGGCCGCGCCGCCGAAAGGCTCGATCTCGGTGGGGTGGTTGTGGGTCTCGTTCTTGAACAGCAGGAGCCAGTCTTCCTTACCGTTGTCCGTATCGACCTTGATCTTCACGGTGCAGGCGTTGATCTCTTCGGATTCATCCAGTTTGCCCAGCTTGCCCTGCTTTTTCAGGAGCTTGGCGACAATGGTGCCGATGTCCATGAGGTTGATGGGCTTGGTGCGGTTGAGCTTCTTTCTCGTGGCCAGATAGTCCTCATAGGTCTGCTGGAGGATGGGGCTGGCAAACTCCACGCCGTCGATGGTGGTGTGGAAGGTGGTGTGGCGGCAGTGGTCGGACCAATAGGTGTCGATGACCCGCAGCTCGGTCATGGTGGGGTCGCGGTCCTCGGACTGGAAGTAGTCGCGGCAGAAGCGCAGGTCGTCCACGTCCATGGCCAGGCCGTAATCGGCCACCATCTTCTCCAACCCGGCCTCATCCAAGGCCCGGAAGCCGGTCAGGGTGGCGACAGTCTCCGGGATGTCGTAGGTCATGGCCAGGGTGGCGAAGGGTTCCAGGGAAGCCTCCCGTGCCTCGACGGGGTTGATGAGGTACTTTTTGATCGCCCCCACTTCCTCGGCGGTGAGCTTACCGTTTAGCTGATACACTCTGGCAGAGCGGACCAGAGGCCGCTCGCCCTGGGAGAGGATCTGGATGCACTGGGCGGCGGAGTCCGCCCGCTGGTCAAACTGACCGGGCAGGTACTCCACGGCAAAGAGGATGCCGCCCTCCGGCAGCGTGTCGGTGGTCACGTCCAGCTGAGGCTCGGACAGGATGGTTTTCACGCTGTAGTCAAACAGCTCCGGCGTGATGTTCTCCACGTCGTAGCGGTTGAGCAGCCGCAGGCTCTCCAGAGAGGAGATGCCCAGCAGGGTGCGGATGTCCCCCGCCAGGGCGTCTGCCTCGGCGGTCAGGCCGGGGCGCTTTTCAACATATACCCGATATACCATTATTTTACCTCTTCCTCTGCACGCAGGGCTTTGGCGCCAATGTCCTTACGGCAGTATGCGTTTTCAAACTTGACTTTTGCGCCCTCACGATAGGCCTTGTCAATGGCCTCTTTCAGGGTGTTGCCGATGGCAGAGACGCCCAGGACACGGCCGCCGGAGGTCTTCAAAACCCCGTCGTCCAGCTTGGCCCCGGCCACATAGACTTCCGCGTCCAGGTCGGCGGGGATGGTGATGGGATAGCCCGTCTCATACTTCTTGGGGTAGCCCTGGGAGGCCAGGACCAGGCAGCAGGCGGACTTGTCGCTGAACTTGACCTCGGTCTTGTCCAGCTCGCCTTTGGCGGTGGCCTCCATGATGGTCAGCAGGTCGCTCTCCAGCAGGGGCAGGACCACCTGGGTCTCCGGGTCGCCGAAGCGGCAGTTGTACTCAATGACCTTGGGACCGTTTTCCGTCAGCATCAGGCCGAAGTAGAGGCAGCCCTTGAAGGTCCGGCCCTCGGCATTCATGGCGTGCATGGTGGGCAGGAAGATCGTCTCCATGCAGGTCTTGGCGATCTCGTCGGTGTAATAGGGGTTGGGGGCGATGGTGCCCATTCCGCCGGTGTTGGGGCCGGTGTCGCCGTCGCCGATGCGCTTGTGGTCCATGGAGGAGACCATGGGGATGACCACGTTGCCGTCGGTAAAGGACAGAACGGAGACTTCGGGACCGGTCAAAAATTCCTCAATGACGATGTGGCTGCCGCTCTCACCGAAGATCTTGTCCTCCATGCAGGCGCGGACGGCCTCCTCAGCCTCCTCGCGGGTCATGGCAACGGTGACGCCCTTGCCCAGGGCCAGGCCGTCGGCCTTGACCACGGTGGGGATGGGGGCGGTCTTGAGATAAGCCAGCGCCTGGTCCATGTCGTCAAAGACGGCGTACTCGGCGGTGGGAATGTTGTATTTCTTCATGAGGTCCTTGGAGAAGACCTTGCTGCCCTCCAGAATGGCGGCAGCCTTGTTGGGGCCGAAGCAGGGAATGCCGATGGCTTCCAGCCGGTCCACCGCGCCCAGGACCAGGGGATCGTCGGGGGCAACAACCGCGAAATCAATGGCGTTGTCCTTGGCGAAGGCGGTGATGGCGTCCAGATCTTTCGCCCCGATGCCGGTGCAGATGGCGTCGGCGGCGATGCCGCCGTTGCCGGGGGCGGCGTAGATCTCAGAAACGCGGGGGCTCTTTTTCAGGCTCTTGATGATGGCGTGCTCCCGTCCGCCGCCGCCTACTACGAGAATCTTCATGGAAACTGACCTCCTTGCTTAGTGGTGGAACAGGCGCATGCCGGTAAAGGCCATGACCATGTGGTAGCGGTTTGCCGTCTCGATGACGTTGTCGTCCCGGATGGACCCGCCCGGCTCCACGATGTAGGAAACGCCGGACTTTCTGGCCCGCTCGACATTATCGCCGAAGGGGAAGAAGGCGTCGCTGCCCACGGTCACGCCGGTCTGGGTGGCGATCCAAGCCTTTTTTTCCTCTGCGGTCAGCGGCTCCGGGCGGACCTTAAAGGTGTTCTGCCACACGCCGTCCCGCAGCACGTCCTCATACTCGTCGGAGAGGTACACGTCGATGGCGTTGTCCCGGTCGGGGCGGCGGATGTGATCCAGGAATTGCAGGCCCAAGGTCTTGGGATGCTGGCGGAGATACCAGTTGTCGGCCTTGTTGCCCGCCAGACGGGTGCAGTGGATGCGGCTCTGCTGGCCCGCGCCCACGCCGATGGCCTGGCCGTCCTTCACATAGCACACGGAGTTGGACTGGGTGTACTTGAGGGTAATGAGGGCCACGATCATGTCCCGCTTGGCTGCGTCGGGCAGGTCCTTGTTTTCCGTGACCAGGTTGGCCAGCAGGGACTCGTCGATCTTGAAGTTGTTTCTCCCCTGCTCGAAGGTGATGCCGAACACGTCCTTGTGCTCCTGCACGGCGGGGACATAATTGGGGTCGATCTTGACGATGTTATAGTTTCCCTTCTTCTTGGCCTTGAGAATTTCCAGGGCCTCAGGGGTGTAGTCCGGGGCGATGACGCCGTCGGAGACCTCCGGCTTGAGGTAAGCGGCGGTGGCGGCGTCACAGGTGTCGCTCAGGGCCGCCCAGTCGCCGTAGGAGCAGAGGCGGTCCGCGCCTCTGGCGCGGATGTATGCGCAGGCCAGGGGGGTAAGCTCCGCGTCGGCGGGCACAAAGTAAATGGCCTTATCCGTCTCGCTCAGGGGCAGGCCCACGGCGGCCCCGGCGGGAGAGACGTGCTTGAAGGACGCGGCGGCGGGCAGGCCGGTGGCCTCCTTCAGCTCCTTGACCAGCTGCCAGGAGTTCAGCGCGTCCATAAAATTGATGTAGCCCGGCTTGCCGTTGAGCACTTCCAGAGGCAGATCCCGGCCGTCATTCACGGTAATGCTGGCGGGCTTCTGGTTGGGATTGCAGCCGTATTTCAGTTCTAATTTTTTCATCGTTCGCTCCCCCGGTCTTATTTATTCTTATTGTACAGTTTCTCCTGGTACGCACCCGTGGCCAGATCGGTGAAGCGGACGTAGAGAGAAATCTTGTTGGCTTCGTTGAGGTTGTTCCAGATCATCCCGGCAAACGCATCCAGCGTGCCGGTGATGGCCACCCGCTCCGGCTCTCCCTGGAAGGTGGGGATGGGGTTGCCGTCCTGGACGTAGGTGTGAAGGAAATGCCCCACGCCGTTCACGCCGGGATACTCATAGGTATACCGGGCGCAGGCGGAGCCTTCCGCGTCAGCGCTTTTCAGGATGGACATCTTATAGCTGCCGTCGGCAGAGAGCAGGCCGGAGATGCGGGGGGTCCAGTTGGGGCCGTCCGGCTCAAAGGCGCGGGTACGCAGGCCCTGCTCGAAGGACTCGCCCAGTTCGAGATGATCCCGGATGGTGTCGGTCTGGTCGCCGTTGGTGACGATCAGGGCGCGGCCCAGCTGACGCACGGGATGGTAGATGATGAGGCTGGGGTCAGCCAGCTTCGCCGGATCAAAGGCCTCGGTGCGGATGCCGTCAGGCTCCTGAACAAACACCCGGTTGCGGCTGTTCTCGCTGCGGCCCATGATGAAGTAGGCGGCGACAGACTGCTTGCCGTCGGCGGTCTTCCCCAGCACGATGCCCCGGCCGGGGTAGGTGTTCCCGGCCAGCAGAGCGGCCAGGTCGTGGTTTTCATAGACGTTCATTCTGCTTTCTCCCTCCCGATCTCTTCGGAAATCATCTGCGCGGCCTGGGGCAGGAGCTTCCACTCGGCCTGCTCCATCACCCGGCGCTGCAAGACCTCCGGCGTGTCGCCGGGCAACACGTCCACGGCCTTTTGCAGGAGGATCTCTCCCCCGTCCGGCACTTCGTTGACAAAATGGACGGTCGCGCCCGTCACCTTCACCCCGTAGGCCAGCGCGGCCTCATGGACCTTCAGCCCATAGAACCCCTTCCCGCAGAAGGACGGGATGAGGGAGGGGTGGATGTTCAAAATGCGCCGGGGCCACTGGCTGGTGAAGTTCTCGGTGAGAATACTCATAAACCCGGCCATAACGATCAGCTCTGCCCCGTGCTCGGCCAGCGCCTGGGAGATGGCGGCCTCAAACGCCGCCTGGCTCCCCAGGGCCTTCCGGCTGCACACGACAGCAGGCACCCCCGCGTTGGCTGCGCGGGTGAGGGCATAGGCCTTGTCGTTGCTGGCAATGACCAGCACGATCTCCCCGGCAGTGAGCGTGCCGCTCTGCTGGGCGTCCAGCAGAGCCTGCAAATTGGTGCCGCCGCCAGAGACTAAGACGGCGATCTTGGTCTTTACCATAGGATAACACCCTCATCGCCCGCGACGATCTCGCCCAGACGGACGGGTTGCTCCCCGGCGGCTTTCAGGGCCTCCAGGGCCTTGTCGGCCTCGTCCCGGGAGACCACGACGGTCATGCCGATGCCCATGTTGAAGGTGTTGAACATCTCCCGGCGGGGCACGTTGCCCTTCGCCTGGATGAGGTCAAAGATGGGCAGCACAGGCACGTCGCTCTCCTTGATCTTGGCGGTCATGCCCTTGGGCAGGCTGCGGGGGATGTTTTCATAGAAGCCGCCGCCGGTGATGTGGGAGACGGACTTGATCGTGACCTGCTCCATGAGGGCCAGGATGCTCTTGACATAGATGCGGGTGGGGGCCAGCAGCGTCTCACCCAGGGACTTGCCGCCCAGGGCCTCCACGGGGGCCGTCAAATCCGTGTGCTCCACGTCCAGGACCTTGCGGACCAGGGAGAAGCCGTTGGAGTGCACCCCGGAAGAGGGCAGGCCGAGGATCACGTCGCCGGGCTGGATCTTGGTCTTGTCAAAGACCTTGTCCTTATCCACCACGCCCACGGAGAAGCCGGCCAGGTCATACTCGTCGATGGGATAGAAGCCGGGCATCTCGGCAGTCTCGCCGCCGATGAGGGCAGCGCCGGCCTGGACGCAACCCTCGGCCACGCCGGAGACGATGCCCGCAATCTTCTCCGGGACGTTCTTGCCGCAGGCGATGTAGTCCAGGAAGAACAGGGGCTTGGCGCCCACGCAGATGATGTCGTTGACGCACATGGCCACGCAGTCGATGCCCACGGTGTCGTGCTTGTCCATGAGGAACGCCAGCTTGAGTTTCGTGCCCACGCCGTCGGTGCCGGAGACCAGGACGGGCTTGGTGATGCCGGTCAGGTCCAGCTCGAACAGGCCGCCAAAGCCGCCGATGTCGGACAAAGCTCCGGCGGTCATGGTCTTGGCGATGTGGGCCTTCATGAGTTCTACGGCCTTGTACCCGGCGGTGATGTCCACCCCGGCGGCGGCGTAGCTGTCAGATCTCGAAGTTGTATTCATTGCGCTCATTCCTTTCCGTTCCAGCAGTAAGTGCATACCTTACATGGCTCCAGGCCAATGGCCTTGATGAGTTCGTCCAGGGACTGGTATTCCAGCGAGGTGAAGTGCAGCTGCTGGCAGATGGCCTCCCGCAGCTTCTGGCCCCGCTCGGTGTTGGGGTCGCTGTATTCGTCCAGATGCTTCTCCCCCTCTTCGCCCTCCAGGTCGTAGACGGTGCGGCGGGCGATCAGCTCCATCGGGGAGCGGCTGGTGGAGAAGTTCAGAAATTTACAGCCATACATGATGGGGGGGCAGGCGGAGCGGATGTGGACCTCTTTTGCGCCGTTGGCGTAGAGGAACTCCACCGTCTCCCGCAGCTGGGTGCCCCGCACGATGCTGTCGTCCACGAAGAGGAGCTTCTTGCCCTCGATGAGCTCATGGACGGGGATCTGCTTCATCTTGGCCACCCGGTCGCGCTCCTTTTGGTTTGTGGGCATGAAGCTGCGGGGCCAGGTGGGGGTATATTTAATGAAGGGGCGGGCAAAGGGGATGCCGCTCTCGTTGGAGTAGCCGATGGCGTGGGGGGTGCCGGAGTCGGGCACGCCGCTGACGAAGTCGATGTCCTGGGCCACACCTTTGGCCTTGTCGGTCCGGGCCAGGCTCGCGCCGTTCCGGTTCCGCATGACCTCCACGTTGATGCCTTCGTAGTTGGAGTTGGGGTAGCCGTAGTACGTCCAGAGGAAGGCGCACACGCGCATCTCCTTCTCGGCGGGCAGCAGGGTCTCCCAGCCGTCCTTGGTGATCTTCACCACCTCGGCGGGACCCAGCTCGTAGGCGTCGTGATAGCCCATCTTCTGGTAGGCAAAGGTCTCAAAGGCCACGCAGCAGCCCTCGTCGTCCTGGCCGATGTGGATGGGCAGGCGGCCCATCTTGTCCCGCCCGGCGATGAGGAAATCGGGCGTCATAATTAAGACGGAGACGGTCCCCTCCACCACGCTCTGGGCGTAGCGGATGCCCTCGGCGATGGTGGGCTGCTGGCTGATGAGCGCGGCTACCAGCTCGTTGGAGTTCACGCGCCCGCCGCTCATGGCCTCAAAATGCCGGTCGGCGTCCCCCAGCATCTGCTCGATGATGGCTTCCTCGTTCTGGATCACGCCCACCACGCAGATGGCGTAGGTCCCGTGAACCGAGCGCACCAGCAGGGGCTGGGGATCGGTGTCGCTGATGCTGCCGATGCAGCACTTGCCCACCATCTCCCCCACCGTCTTGTCAAACTTGGTGCGGAAGGGGGCGTTCTCGATGTTGTGAATCTCCCGCTGGAAGCCCAGCTCCGGGTCCCAGGCGGCCATGCCGCCCCGGCGGGTGCCCAGGTGGGAGTGATAGTCTGTGCCGAAATAAACGTCTAACACGACGTCGCGATTGGAGATCGCGCCGCAAAAACCACCCATAGGTATGTACCTCCATTCTCACTGCCCCAAGGGCTTACTGATTGTATTCTGCTTCGACCCCGGCGTTCTTCTCCAGGACTTTATTGGCCTCGGCCGCGCGGGCAGCCTTGAGCTTGGCGGACAGGCCCTCGTCAGAGACGGCCAGGATCTGAATGGCCAGCAGGGCCGCGTTGGCTGCCCCGTCGATGGCGACCGTGGCCACCGGGATGCCCGTGGGCATCTGCACGGTGGAGAGCAGGGCGTCCAGGCCGTCCAGGGTGGAGGATTTCACCGGGATGCCGATCACCGGCAGCGTGGTGTTTGCCGCCAGCGCCCCGGCCAGATGCGCAGCCTTGCCCGCGGCGGCGATGATGGCCCCAAAGCCCTTTTCCTGGGCCGTGCGGGAGAACTCGGCCGCCTGCACGGGGGTGCGGTGGGCGGAGTAGACGTGGACTTCGTAGGGTACACCGTATTCCTTCAGCTTGCCGATGGCCTTTTCCACCACCGGCAGGTCGCTGTCGCTACCCATGACAATGCCAACTTTTTTCATAACGAACCTTCCTCTCTGATGACAGTGATCCCGGAGGGGTCTGGTCGATCTCTCCGAACGCTGGGGCTTTCTGTGTGATGCTGTGATTTCGCAATGTGAAAAAAGGACAGCCCAATTCCCTCCATTTGAAAATTGAACTGCCCAGACGGTCGGCGCAAGTATGCTTTTTGCTCCCTGTGGTCCTTCCCACTTCCGTCAGTCACAAAAAGTCCTCGATTTTTACAGTTTATTATACTATACCCGCCCCCGTTTCGCAAGCGATAGTTTGTAGAGCTTTCCTGCGTTTCTGCCTGGCCCTCTGTGCGTTTTTCTTTGCTTTTGCAGGAAAAACACCAAGAAGCCCCCGGAGACTTGCGTCCGCCGGGGGCCTCTCAGAAAGGATCGGAAGAATTTAAGGATATTTGGATTTAGGATATGCATCCGGCTCTCTTCGTGTTTGGTCCCACGAGCAAAGCCGTGGCTTGCTGGGACAGCAGAGAAGTGAGGGAGTCTTACTTCTTGCTGGGCAGCTCGGAGAAGTGCCGCTTGGTCTCCTTGACCACCACGCCGGACAGAGCCACCAGGGCGATCAGGTTGGGGATGGCCATGAGGCCGTTGAGGGTATCGGCGATGGCCCAGGCCAGGTCCAGCTTCATGGTCGCACCCACAAAGATGACGATGATGAAGATGATCTGATAAGGCTTGATGGCCTTGTGGCCGAACAGGAACTCGCAGCAGCGGGTGCCGTACAGGGACCAGCCCAGGACGGTGGAGAAGGCGAACAGAGCCAGGCCCACTGCGATGATGATGGCGCCGCCCTTCTGGGTGAAGACAGTGCCGAGGGCTGCGGCGTTCAGAGAGGTGTTGCCCTCAGTGCCGATGTGCAGGTCCAGGCCAGCGCCCTTGGCAGCGCACAGGATGGTCAGACCGGACAGAGTACAAATCAGGATGGTGTCCATGAAGACCTCGAAGATGCCATACAGGCCCTGCTTGACGCAGTCGGTCTCAGAGGTAGCAGCATGGGCGATAGGAGCGGAACCGAGGCCGGCCTCGTTGGAGAACACGCCGCGCTTGACGCCCCAGGTGATGACCAGGACCATGGAGCCAACGACACCACCGGTGACACCGCTGGGGGTGAAAGCACCCTCGAAGATGTCGTGGAACACGGCGGGCAGGGTGTTGGCATAGCGAATGACCACGATCAGGCAGGCCAGGATGTAGATGACTGCCATGATGGGCACCAGCTTCTCGGTGACAGCGCCCAGGCGCTTGATGCCGCCGAACAGAACCACGGCGGTCAGGATGACCAGGATGATGCCCAGGACGATGTTGACCAGGGACTGCTTGTCAAAGTCGGGGTTGAAGGCGGTGATCACGGTGTTGATGGAAGAGGTGATGTTGCCCACCTGCACGGCGTTGCCGATGCCGAAGGCTGCCAGGGCCGCAAAGATACAGAAGATAGCACCCAGCCACTTCCAGTTCTTGCCGAGGCCGTTCTTGATGTAATACATGGGGCCGCCGACCCAGTCGCCGTCCTTGTTGCGTTCACGGAACCTGACGGCCAGCAGGACCTCGGAGTACTTGGTCGCCATGCCGATCAGGGCGGTGATCCACAGCCAGAACATGGTACCAGGGCCGCCCAGCGTGATGGCGGTGGTGATACCGGCGATGTTACCGGTACCGACGGTACCAGCCAGCGCCGTACTCATGGCCTGGAAGGGCGTCATTTCGCCTTCCTTGGCTTCGGCCTTGGTGAAGACCTTGCCCAGGGTGTTCTTCATGGCGTAGCCGAACTTGCGGAACTGCACGCCGAAGGTCCGGATGGTCAGCAGGATACCAGCACCCACCAAGAGGACGAGCATGGGGACGCCCCACACGACGCCGTTGATGGCACTGTTGATGGTCTCAATGTTTACCATACAGATCTCTCCTTTTCTCGATTTGCTCTTTTTCTCTTTGCAACCAACCCATCAGAAACTGACAAACACAAACGGAGCGCCACAAGACCGTGGTGCTCCGTCAAAAAGCGTTCTCTGATAGGTCCGGCTGCACCTTGGAATGGGTGCGGCCTGCAATCCCCTAAAAAAGATCTGTCCTTTTGCCTGAGAGTCTGGTCTTGCCCCTTCGGCCCCCGCGTTCATGCGGATGTCTCCAGATTGTCATCCTCTCCCGGTGGCGTCAACCTTTGTGCCATTTGCTGGAAATCCACGTAAGGTCAACTTAACATCGGAAAAATCATCTGACGAGTTTGATCACTGATCTCATTCTAGGCTCATTTCGTCGGAAAAGCAAGTCTATTTGTCCAAAAAAATTTGCCAAATGGGAGGATATGCCTTTTTTTGTGAATTTGCTCCGATTTTCCCTTCCCTCGCTCTTCGGTTTTTATTGGAATCCACGCTGTTATTTTGTCAATTTTTAAGCAGGTGTCAATCACTTTTGGTTATTTTTTACATAACAAGAAAAAAAAGAAATTCAGAGGACCGCGATGCAAGTCGTGGTCCTCTGAATTTCATATCGTTCTGCTGAAGAAGTCAGCTCAGGCTTTTTTCTTTTGCCGGTCGAAATATTCTCTCGTCGTTCTTGCAATGACACCGGACAGGGCCAGCAAAGCAACGATGTTCGGGATGGCCATAAGTCCGTTGAAAATATCGGCGATGGTCCACACGGCGGAAACCGTCAGGTAGGGGCCGACGAACACGGCGGCGATATAGATCCAGCGATAGATCTTCACGGCCAGGTTGCTGCCGTTGGAGAGGTACTCCATGCAGCGCTCGGCGTAGTAGTTCCAGCCCAGGATGGTGGTGAAGGCGAAGAACACCAGGGACATCATCAGGATGAAGCCGCCCACAGCTGCCGGGAAGGGCAGGCAGTTCTCAAAGGCATACATGGTGATGCTGGCACCCTCCAGGCCCAGGTCGGGCTGCCAGCCGCCGGAGATGACGATGGACAGGCCGGTCATGGTGCAGATGATAATGGTGTCGATGAAGGTACCGGTCATGGTGACCAGGCCCTGGCGGACCGGCTCGTTGGTCTTAGCAGCAGCAGCGGCGATAGGTGCGGAGCCTAAGCCGGCCTCGTTGGAGAAGATGCCGCGGGCAACGCCCTTCTGCAAAGCGACCTTGAAGCAGACGCCCACGATGCCGCCGGCCACAGCCTCAGGATGAAAGGCACCGTAAACGATCTGGTAAATGGCGTGAGGAACCGCAGAGAGGTTGGTCAGCAGCAGGATCACGGCAAACAGCACATAGGCCACAGCCATGAAGGGGACCACGACCTCAGAGACCTTGGCGATCCGCTTGATGCCGCCGATGATGACCAGACCGGCACAAACGGTGACGATCAGGCCCACGACGATGGTGGTCATGGTGATGGGCGTCTCGCTGCTGGTCCCGGCAGCCAGGGTGAAGACCACATGGGCCTTGTCGGGGTCAAAGAAGTTCTGGGCAGCGGAGGTGATGCCGTTGATCTGGGTGATGGTGCCGATGCCCAGGGCGCCGGCCAGGACGCCGAACAGGGCGAAGAGCTTGCCCATCCACTTCCAGTTCTTGCCCATGCCCTTCTCAATGTAATAGAAGGGGCCGCCCAAAACGTGGCCGTCGGCATCGACTTCACGATACTTGATGGCCAGCAGGCCCTCGGAATACTTGGTGGCCATGCCGAAGAAGGCGGCGACCAGCATCCAGAACAGAGCGCCGGGGCCGCCGGCGGCAATGGCGGAGGCCACGCCGACGATGTTGCCGGTGCCGATGGTGGCGGAGAGGGCGGTACACAGAGCGCCGAAGCTCGTGACCTCACCTTCGCCCCCCTCTTCGTTCTTGACCATGAACTTCAGGGCCTTGCCCAGGTGTCTCACCTGGAGGAACCGGACCCGGAAGGTCAGCCACACGCCGCAGGCGATGATCAAAACGATCAGCGGTACGCCCCAGACGGCGCCGTCAATGGCTTCTAAGATTGCATTGATGTCCATAGTTTACTCTTCCTTTCTCTCTTGTTTTCCCGCTGGGAAGGCGGGGATCTTTTGCTCACCTGCATCATAGTCCTCTCTCTGCAAAAATGCAAGATATTTTTGCGTATCCTTCATATTTTCAGAACATAGTCTAAAATATGTCGATTATTTTTTCACTTTTTGCGAGGGAGTTCACGAAAAATGCAATTTATATTGCAATTCTTTCAATCAGAATAATTGTATCCCCGCTTTTTCCCACAAAAAAATACCAGCCAACGCGGCTGCATCGGCTGGTATCGAAAAGGATGGGTCAAATTCTATGGGATCTTTGTGCACTATTTTTCTTATTTCTTGCTGGGCACTTCGGAGAAATGCCGCTTCGTCTCCTTGACCACCACGCCGGACAGGGCGAACAGGGCGATCAGGTTGGGGATGGCCATGAGACCGTTGAGGGTGTCGGCGATGGCCCAGGCCAGGTCCAGCTTCATGGTCGCGCCCACAAAGATGACCACCAGGAAGAGGATCTGATAGGGCCGGATGGCCTTCACGCCGAAGAGGAACTCGCAGCAGCGGGTGCCGTACAGCGCCCAGCCCAGCACGGTGGAGTAAGCAAACAGCGCCAGGCCCACGGCGATGATGATGGCGCCGCCCTTCTGGGTGAAGACGGAACCCAAAGCCTGGGCGTTCAAGGCGGTGGTGCCCTCGTGGCCGATGTTCAGGTCCAGAGCGCCGCCCTTCCAGGCGCACAGCACGGTCAGACCGGACAGGGTGCAGATGACGATGGTATCGACGAACACTTCAAAGATGCCGTAGAGGCCCTGCTTCACGCAGTCGGTCTCGGAGGTGGAGGCGTGGGCCATCGGCGCAGAACCTAAGCCGGCCTCGTTGGAGAACACGCCACGCTTCACGCCCCAGGTGATGACCAGAATGACGGAACCGACGGTCCCGCCGGTGACGCCGCTGGGAGAGAACGCCCTCTCAAAGATGGAGGCGAACACGGCGGGCAGGGTCTTGGCGTAATAAACCACGACCACGAGACAAGCCACGATATAAATGACGGCCATAAAAGGCACCAGCTTTTCGGTGACGGCGCCCAGGCGCTTGATGCCGCCGAAGAGAACGATCGCAGTCAGGATGACCAGGATGATGCCCAAAACGCTGTTGACCATCTTCTGCCCGGCAAAGTCAGGGCTGAAGGAGGTGATGACGGTATTGATGGAGGAGGTGATGTTGCCGACCTGCACGGCGTTGCCGATGCCGAAGGCCGCCAGGGCCGCGAAGATACAGAAGATGGCACCCAGCCACTTCCAGTTCTTTCCCAGGCCATTCTTGATGTAGTACATGGGGCCGCCGACCCAGTCGCCGTCCTTGTTCCGTTCGCGGAACTTGACGGCCAGCAGGACCTCGGAGTACTTGGTCGCCATGCCGATCAGGGCCGTGATCCACAGCCAGAACATGCTGCCGGGGCCGCCTAGGGTCAGAGCCGTGGTGACACCGGCGATGTTACCGGTGCCGACGGTCCCGGCCAGGGCGGTGCTCATCGCTTGGAAGGGCGTGATCTCGCCCTCCTTGGCCTCACCCTTCTTGAAGATCTTTCCGGCGGTGTTCTTCATGGCATAGCCAAATTTTCGGAACTGCACGCCGCACGTCCGGCAGGTCAGCAGGATACCCGCACCCACCAGAAGGACCAGCATCGGGACGCCCCAAACGAAGCTGTTGATGGCGCTGTTGATGGTTTCAATGATTGCCATACAGATCTCTCCTTTTTCTCGTTGTTTTCCTTTCTTGGATAAAATTGGGTTTTCTGCATTTGTATTGTAATCCTTTTTTTGGAAAAGTGCAACCGAGAAAAAGAAAATTTTGCAGGGAAAACAGTAGTTTTTTGCAAATTTTTCTGCCATCGAAAAAAGTAAGGCAACAGACCGTATCTTTTTGCAAGCAAAAAGAGCCAGAGCGTCAAGGCGCAAAAAAGCAGACAGCCGAGAAGCGATCTGCGGCTGTCTGCTTTTGCTCCAGAAGAATGGACGATTTATAAGGTCAGGGCCTGCTTGAGGGTCAGGGCCTGGCGGACTTTGTCTGCGATGCCCGCAGGGGTCAGGTGATAGGCCTCCAGGACCTTCTGGGCGGCACCGGAACGGCCGAACTCGTCCTCCACGCCGTGGCGGATGACGGGCACGGGGCAGACAGAGGTCAGGTACTCGGAGACGGCGCTGCCCAGGCCGCCGACGATGTTCGCCTCTTCGCTGGTGACGATGCAGCCGGTGTCACGGGCGGCGGCCAGCAGGATCTCCGTGTCCAGGGGCTTGATGGTGTGCATGTCGATGACCCGGACGGAGATGCCCTCCTCGGCCAGAATGTCGGCGGCAGTGAGGGCCATTTGGACCATCATGCCCACGGCGACCACGGTCACGTCCTGGCCGTCCCGCAGGAGGACACCCTTGCCGATCTGGAACTCATAGCCCTCCACCTGGTCGGTGACGGTCTCCACCGCCAGACGGCCCAGGCGCAGATAGGCGGGGCCATCGTAAGCCAGCAGGGCCTTGACGGCCTGCTTCATCTCGTTGCCGTCGCAGGGGCACAGGACGGTCATGTTGGGGATGGCCCGCATGATGGCCAGATCCTCGATGCACTGGTGGGTGGCGCCGTCCTCGCCCACGGACAGGCCGCCGTGGGAGCCAACGACCTTGACGTTCAGGCCGGGGTAAGCCACGCTGTTGCGGACCTGCTCCCAGGCCCGCCCGGCGGCGAACATGGCGAAGGAGTTGACAAAGGGCTTCTTGCCGCAGGTGGCCAGGCCGGCGGCGACGCCGACCATGTTGGCCTCGGCAATGCCCATGTCAAAGAAACGGTCGGGGTGCTCGGCCCCGAAACCCTTGGTCATGGTGGAGCCGGACAGGTCGGCGTCCAGGACCACCAGGTTCGGCTCCTGGACAGCCAGTTCTTCCAGGGCCTTGCCGTAAGCGGCCCGTGTCGCGATCTTCTCTGCCATGTTACTTGCCCTCCTTCTCTGCCAGGGCGGCCACCAGCTCCTGACGTGCCTGTTGATACTGCTCTTCGTTGGGGGCCTTGCCGTGCCAGCCGGCCTGGTTCTCCATGAAGGAAACACCCTTGCCCTTGACGGTCTTGGCCAGGATCATGGTGGGGGCACCCTTGTAGTCCTGGGCCAGCTTGAAGGCATCCTCCAAGGCAGCCAGGTCGTGGCCATCCACCTTGATGACGTGCCAGCCGAAGGCCTCCAGCTTCTTGTCCAGGGGTTCCGTCGGCATCACGTCAGCAGTCGCGCCGTCGATCTGTAAGCCGTTGACGTCGATGACGGCGCAGAGGTTGTCCAGCTTATACTTGGCAGCGGCCATGAAAGCCTCCCAGACCTGCCCCTCTTCGATCTCGCCGTCGCCCAGCAGGCTGTAAACGCGGTAGTCTTTTTTGTCCAGCTTACCAGCCAGGGCCATGCCCACGGCGGCGGAGATACCCTGCCCCAGGGAGCCGGTGGACATATCTACGCCCTTCATATGGTGCATCTCGGCGTGGCCGGACATGTGACCCTCCACGCTGCGGAACATCTTCAGCTCCTCCTCAGGGAAATAGCCCCGCTGCGCCAGGATGGGATACAGCGCAGGGGTGCAGTGGCCCTTAGACAGGACGAAGCGGTCCCGGTCCGGGTCCTTGGGGTCCTTGGGATCCACCCGCATCACATCGAAATACAAAACAGTCAGAATGTCCATGGCCGAGAACGAGCCGCCCAGATGCCCGGACGCACAGTGGTAGACCATGTCCAGGCCCAGAAGCCGCCCCTTGGCCGCGACGACTTCCAGCCCACGCATATCATTGTTCATATCGTTGCCTCCTCCAGCAGTTGCGTGCGTATGCAAATCAGATACAGTGTAACACGGAAATTTTCTAAGGTCAATTCTCTTTCGCCCTTGCAATTTGATTTCCGATGCTTTATAATGGGGTGCGTTCCCTTAGGTGGGGAGCGTAACCGCATATCGCAAACATATCCGGGTGTAGCCCAGTTGGTAGGGCGCCTGCTTTGGGAGCAGGAAGCCGCGCGTTCGAGTCGCGCCACTCGGACCAACGGCTCTCTGTAACATGCAGAGGGCCGTTTTTATTATTGTTATTTTTTATTATTTTATTGAAAACACGAACGAATCGAAACAAGGAGCAAGCCTATGATCCTACTCGCAGTAGAATCCTCCTGCGATGAGACGGCGGTGGCGTTGGTGCAGGACGGGCGGACCGTTCTGGCCGACTGCATCGCCTCCTCCGTGGAGATGCATAAAATTTACGGCGGCGTGGTGCCGGAGATCGCCTCCCGCAAGCACATCGAGGTCATCAGCCAGCTGGCTGACCAGGCTTTGGTGAAGGCCGGGCTGACCCGGAAGGACATCGACGCCGTGGCCGTGACCTACGCCCCCGGCCTCATCGGCGCGGTGCTGGTGGGGGTGAGCTTTGCCAAGTCCGTGGCCTATGCCCTGGGTGTGCCGCTGATCCCGGTGCATCATGTCCGGGGGCACATCGCCGCCAACTACATCGCCCATCCGGACTTAGAGCCGCCCTTCGTCTGCCTGTGCGTGTCCGGCGGCACGTCGCTCATCGTGGATGTGCGGGGCTACACCGACGTGCAGATCCTGGGCGCGACACGAGACGACGCAGCCGGCGAGTGCTTTGACAAGATCGCGCGGGTCATGGGCCTGGGCTATCCCGGCGGCGCTCCCCTGGATCGGGCCGCCCAGACCGGCAACGACCAGGCCTTCCAGCTGCCGCGGGTCCACATCCAGGACGCCCCGCTGGACATGTCCTTTTCCGGCCTGAAGACCGCCATGCTGAACCTCATCCACAACACCCAGCAGAAGGGAGAGGACCTGCCGGTCTCTGACCTGGCTGCCTCTTTTTCCGCCGCCGTCAGCGACGAGCTGGTCCCCCGGACCATGGCCGCCGCTCGGTCTACCGGGTACAAAAAGGTCGCCGTCGTGGGCGGTGTGGCCGCCAACTCCCGTATCCGCCGGGACTTAGAAGCCGCCTGCCAGGCCGAGGGCTGTACCCTCTACCTGCCCCCCCTCAAGCTCTGCGGCGACAACGGCAGCATGATCGGCAGCCAGGGGTATTACGAGTACCTGGCCGGGACCCGCGCCGGGAATGATTTGAACGCCTACGCCAACCGGGACATCTCCCTGGCCTACCACCCTTGACGGCATCTAAACGAAAAAAGTGATACACAGTTTCCACACGGCTGTGGAAAAGTCGGTGGAAACTGTGTATAACTCTGCGTAGAGGATTTGAGTCAAAAAGAAAGTTTTTCCGTAAATTGCTTGAGAAAATCAGCGTTTTAGAGAATATACAAAATGTATAGAGAAAAACTCTTGACGTCAGAGTTGTTTCGTGTTAATATGATAAGTACGCTGGTATAGCTCAGGGGTAGAGCACTTCACTCGTAATGAAGGGGTCGTCGGTTCAAATCCGACTTCCAGCTCCACAAAAAACCATGTCCATTAGGACATGGTTTTTTGCTTAGTTCATGAAAAAATTCAGGCCCTTGCGGGGTGGGGCATTCCCGGCTGGAGGCTTGAGAAAGCGACTCCAGGTTTTGACGGTCTGGTCCTCCAGAAACGTGACCAGCGGGGCCAAGTCCTCTTGTTCGTCATAGGTCTGCAAGGCATCGTAGTAGGCCCGCCGGTCCTCTTCGTAAATGACAAGGGGAGGATAGTCATTGATCATCAACCAGTAGTTTAGCAATGTCCGTCCCACCCGTCCGTTGCCGTCGGCAAAGGGATGGATGTTTTCAAACCGGGCGTGAAAATAGGCCCCGGCTTTCAGAGGCGCTTGGGCGCCGATAGCGTTGACCTCTTCGATCAATTCTGTCAAATCATCAGCGACGGCTTCCGGGGGCGAACCCACCTCATTTTTGCCCGTCACATAGTCATGTTTTTTGAACTCTCCGGGCCGTTCGCCATTGGTGATATAGCGGCGCTCGTCATAAGTCCCCTCGGTCAGAGTCCGATGGATGGTTCGGACCAGGGAGAGGGAGAGGGGCTCTTGTGCGAGAATTTTACTTTGGAGCAGCTCGTAGCAAGTCTTTTGGTTTTGCTGCTCAAAGAGTGTCCGGGGGCTGCCGGTGTAGTTGATGACTTTTCCGTTTTCAAAAATCTCACGGGTGTCATGGTAGTTGATCTCGTCGTTTTCAATCTTGCCGGAGTGATAGGCAAATAAGATCCGAAAGCTGTCCAGACGCAGGGATAGGTCTGCTTCGGTCTGAATGTTCCAGCTCTGCCACAGCTTGACAGCTTCTTCGTATCGGGGCATCTCAAATCACCTCTCTATGTGTTCGATGTTCAAAAGTTCGCTTTCAAAGCAGACTCAACCTTGACGATGGAGAGAAAGAGCGCGACCATTTGAAGCCCAATGAGGACGAGCATGGCGATACTCAAGGCATGCTCTCCCCGGCTCCGAAGCAGAGCGAGAGACAGAAAGGACGGGATCAACAAGATCCCTCCCACCTTTAGCCAAAGATGCCCACAGTAGTCCTGGGCAAAATACCAGGTCTCTTCGCTTTGCAGAGAGCGCTCGGTCCGGTAGCCGCACAGGGCATTGCTTCTCTGCGTTGGGTGATTTGCCATGAGATAGCCGCCGAGCATCAGAACGGCGGGGATCGCGAAAAATCCAAAGATCCAAAAGAGCATCCAAACACCTCCTGTGTTTTCCTGGCCTTATTATAGCACAGCCATTCCTCCTACGGGGAAACTTTTTCGTCTGCCTGCGCATACTACCGCCAAAGACCAAACTGGGTGCAACAGGAGGAAAGTTTCTATGGCAGAGATGTTTTGTTTTCAGTGTCAGCAGACGGCCGGGGGCAGCGGGTGCGTCCGCACCGGGGTGTGCGGGAAGCAGCCAGAGACGGCGCAGTTGCAGGATGCGCTCCTTGACAAGCTGGTGCGTCTGGCCCAGGCGTGCGAGCAAAAGGGGTGGCGGCCGGATGAGGTGACGGAGCTGCTCACGGACGGCTTGTTCACCACGCTGACCAACGTGAATTTTGACGATGGGGCCATTCGTGCGTTCACCCAGCGCATCGACGAAATGCTGGCCTGGGTGGACGCACCGAAGCCGGAGAAAGACCCCGGCTGGCTTTGGCGGGGGGAGACGGATCTGGTTTCTCTGCGCTCCACGCTGCTCTTTGGCCTCAAGGGCATGGCAGCTTACGCCCACCACGCCAGAGAGCTGGGCTATACCGACGGCGCAGTGGACACCTGGTTTTACAAGGGTCTTACGTCGCTGGCCCAGCCCCACAGCGTCGAGGAATGGCTGGAACTCATCTTGGAGTTTGGCCGGGTCAATTTCCAATGTATGGCCCTGTTGGACCAGGCCCACACGGAGACGTTCGGACATCCCGTCCCCACGCGGGTGAACACGGACATTCAGAAGGGGCCGTTCATCGTCGTTACCGGCCACGATCTGAAGGACCTCCGGCAGCTCTTGAAGCAGACCACCGGAAAGGGCGTCAACGTCTACACCCACGGGGAAATGCTGCCCGCCCATGGCTACCCGGAGCTGAAAAAATACACCCATCTGGTGGGCCACTTCGGCACGGCTTGGCAGAACCAGCAAACGGAATTTGCAGACCTGCCCGCTCCGGTCCTGTTTACGACCAACTGCCTCATGCCGCCCCGCCCCAGCTACGCCGACCGTATCTATACGACCTCCGTCGTGGGCTACGAGGGCATCCCCCATATCCCGGCGGACGAGAACGGGCACAAGGATTTTACACCCCTCATCCAGCAGGCCCTTTCCCTGGGTGGTTATGAGACCGACCAGAGCCGGGGCGGGCTGAATGGCGGTCACATGCTGACCACCGGCTTTGCCCGAAACGCCGTCCTGAGTCAGGCTCCGGCCATTCTGAACGCCATCAAAAGCGGAGCGATCAAGCACATCTTCCTGGTGGGCGGCTGCGACGGGGCGCATCCGGGCAGAAATTATTACACGGAGTTTGTCAAGCGCACACCCATGGATTCCCTGGTCCTGACCCTGGCCTGCGGCAAGTTTCGTTTCAACGACTTGGACCTGGGGGAGATCCACGGCATCCCGCGCATTTTAGACATCGGTCAGTGCAACGATGCATACAGCGCCGTTCAGATCGCCTTGGCGCTGGCAGAGGCCTTTGACTGCTCCATCAACGACCTGCCCCTGACCTTGGTGCTGTCCTGGTATGAGCAGAAGGCCGTCTGTATCCTGCTGTCCCTGCTGGCGCTGGGCGTCAAGAATATCTACCTCGGTCCGACGCTCCCGGCGTTTCTGTCCGAGCCTGTGGTGAAGATGCTGGTGGATGCCTTTGGCTTACAGCCCACCACCCATCCTCAACAGGATCTGGACGCCATCTTACAGCGAGGATAAGCGGTTCTCTTCTTAAAAAGTCAGAAAATTCTTGACAGTCTGTTAGTAAATCGCTATACTAAGCAGGCGAATCGGAGCGGACCGAAACGGCCGGGCACCCAAGCCCTGGGTGCCCGGTTTTTGCGTCTCCCGATGAGAAAGGAAAAAGAAAGACAACAGATCGGAATCAGAAAGGAATCGAACACGATGAAGAAACTCAAATCTCTGCCTCTGGCCGCCAAGATCTTCCTGGGTCTGGCCCTTGGCATCGTCGCCGGGGTGTGCTTCCTCCCGGCCCCGCAGCTGGCGGTGGACTACATCAAGCCCTTCGGCACCATCTTCCTGAACCTCATCCAGTTCATCGTGGTGCCCATCGTCTTCTTCTCCATCATCTGCGGCGTGATCTCGATGAGGGACATCAAGAAGGTCGGCAGCGTGGGCGTAAAAACCCTCATCTATTACGCCTGCACCACAGCCATTGCCATTGCCATCGGCCTGGCGATCGCCAACGCCTTCCGGGGCCTGTTCCCGGTGCTGACCGTCTCGGACCTGACCTATGAGGCCAAGGAAGCCCCCACCATCATGGAGACGATCGTGAATATCTTCCCCAGTAATATCATCAAGCCCTTTGCCGATGCCTCTATGTTACAGGTCATTGTAGCTTCTCTGTTCTTTGGCTTCGCCATTATTCTGGTGGGCGAGAAAGCCCAGCCTTTCGCTAGCTTCGTGGAGAGCGTCAACGAGGTCTGCATGAAGATCATGGAAATGATCATCGCCCTCAGCCCCATCGGCGTTTTCTGCCTCATCACCCCCGTGGTGGCGGAAAATGGCCCGCAGATCTTGGGCACCCTGACCATCGTCCTGCTGGCGGCCTATATCGGCTATATTTTGCAGGCGGTCCTGGTCTACTCCACCACCGTAAAAGCCATGGGCGGTGTAGGCATCCGGGACTTCTTCAAGGGCATGGGCCCGGCCATGATGATGGCCTTTTCCAGCGCCTCCTCCGTGGGGACCCTGCCCCTGAACCTGGAATGTTCCGAAAAGCTGGGCGCTCGCAAAGACATCGCGGCCTTCACCCTGCCCCTGGGCGCGACCATCAACATGGGCGGCACAGCCATTTATCAGGGCGTCTGCTCCCTCTTCATCGCCTCCTGCTTCGGCGTGACCCTGACCATGCCCCAGATGCTCACCATCATCTTCACTGCGACCCTGGCCTCTGTCGGTACTGCGGGCGTGCCCAGTGCGGGCATGATCATGCTGGCCATGGTCCTGCAAAGCGTGGGCCTGCCGGTGGAGGGCATCGCCCTGGTGGCCGGCGTAGACCGGATCTTTGACATGGGCCGCACCACCATCAACATCACCGGCGACGCCGCCTGCGCCATCATCGTCTCCCGCATGGAGGACCGGCGGGAAGCCCGGAAGGCCGCCAAGGAGAACGGCGCGGCCTGATCTAAGAAAAATTTTCATAACACAGCGAAAAAGGCGGCCCCGTCGGGGTCGCCTAAAATTTATGTTTTATTTGGGGCGCAGCGCCTCGAAATGATACCGTGGTTTCCCAGCGCTCTTTTTGCCGTACTCGATGGCCTCGGTGGGGCAATAGCAGATGCAGGCCATGCAGTGGGTGCAGCGGCCGCCCCAAAGGGGCTTGCCGTCTGGCAGGGTGATGTTGTTCAGGGGACATCGTTTGACGCACTGGCCGCAGCCATTGCAGGCATCGCTCACCGTAAAGGGCGTATCCTTTACAATGACGGAGTAGAAGAAGGGGTTCACCGGGCCGCTCAGAAAACGGTTGAGCAGATGCTTTGGGGTGGGGCCAAACGCCTGGGACTTGGCGATGGCGGCAATGGCCCGGTCGATCTCCGGCTCGGCCTGGGCGACGATCTGCCGCGCTTCCTCCGCCTGGGGCGCCTGGAAGAGGGCGATGTAATTCTCCGGCATGACGATCTGCGCCGTGCCCTGGTAGGTAAGGCCCATTTTCTGCGCGAGTGCCTGGTTATGCCGACCCGCGCCGCCGATCTGCCCGCCGCAGGTCATGACGAACCAAACCTGCGCCGCACCGGGAAAGACTGTGTTTTCCAGATGCTCCTGCACGATGTGGGGGATGCGCCAGGCGTAGGTGGGAACGACGATGATCAAGCGTGCATCGCTGTTCACCGGGGACGTATCCCCGGCTTTGATGCGGTCATTGAGACTGCAAAGCGTATCCCCCAGTGCTTGCGCAATGCGTTCTGCCACATAGCGGCTGTTGCCGGTGCCTGTGAAGTAGAGTACCATAGCGTCCTCCTACGAAACTTAGATCAGAATGCCGTCACAGTGGTCGATCTCATGCTGGATGATCTCCGCCGTCCAGCCGGTGAAGGTCTTGAGGCGGGTCTGGAATGTTTCATTTTGCCACTGGACCTTGATGCGCTTCCACCGCTTGGTGGGCCGCCGCCCGGTGAGGGAGAGGCAGCCCTCCTCCGTCTGATATGGCCCGGACTGCTTCACGATGACGGGGTTGAACATAACTTGATACGCCCCCTCGTTGTCGAAAATAATGATGCGCTTGTTTACCCCGATCATATTCGCCGCCATGCCCACGCAGCCGTCCTTGTGGGCGGTGAGGGTGTCGATGAGGTCCTGGGCAATGGGGAGGTCGGCGGGGGTGGCTGGTTCGGCTTTTTGGGCGAGAAAACGTTCGTCTTTGCAAATTTCTTGGATCATGCTGTGTCTCCTTGTATGCTTCTTATGCGTCCAACCCCGGCAGCGTCGTCTGCTCCGCCCAGGACTCCGGGGGCTGCAAGGGGTGCTCCGGGTCCCTGGGGATCTGGATGAATTTCTCATAGGCCCACTTTGGGAACTGCGCCGCATAGAGGGCCTGGTGGGCGGCCATGGCCCCAGCCTCCGTCCCCTTCCCGTTGGGAGAGCGCAGGCAGACAGCGTAATGGACGCCGAAGAGGACACAGTCATAGTCCAAAAACGTGAACCCACTGCGGCGGTAAAAGTCCAGTCTCCGGCGGCGCAGGGCGTCCTCCGGCCCGCCCTCTGGGGCCTCCGACTCAACAAGGATGCCGTCCATCCCGGCAAACTGCTCGGCCAGCCGGTCTAAGAGCGTCCCGCCCAGGCCCCCGTTCCGCAGGTGGGCCGGGACGCCCAAATAGTCGATGAGGACATAGGGGTGCGCTGGGCTTTCCCAGAGGATGGCATAGCCCACCAGCCGCTCCCCTTCCCAGGCCCCGACGGGGTGGTAGACGCCCGCCTCATACAGGGTCTGCATGGCCGAAAAGGGCTTGAGCTCCTGGGGCGGAAAGGCCTCCCGCAGCTCTGTCTCGTGGAGCTGTTTCAGCTCCGGTAAACGCATCTCACGCAGGGTCATGCCGGAACTCCTTGGTCAGCAGCAGGGCGTCCTCCTGGGGTGCCTCATAATAGTTCTTCCGGCGGCCCGCCTCCTGAAAGCCGTGCTTTTCATACAGCGCCACGGCGGCGATGTTGGAGGGCCGGACCTCCAGCGTCAGAAACGCCAGATGCTCCTGTCCGAAGCGGCAAAAGACATCCAGCAGCCGGTCCGCGATGCCCTGCTTGCGGCAGCTGGGCCGGACGGCCACATTGTCAATATACCCCTCATCCAATACCACGTGCAGCCCCGCGTACCCCAGCACCTCCCCCGCCGGGTCCTCCGCGACAATAAAAGACGCCGTGGGGTTATATAATTCCTCTTCCAGCATGGCCTCGTTCCAGGGCGTGGAGAAGCAAAGCCGCTCCAGCTCCGCCACCCCCGCCAGATGGGAGCGGTCCATGGGGACCAGTTTGTATTCCATTTCCGTTCCATTCCTCTCTGTTGGACTGATTTGACTTACTTGTATTGTAGCAAGTTTCAGAGGGAATTGCAACGGGGCGGCACAAGCCTCACTGTCTCCCGTCCTGCACGATTTTCCCGTCAGAGATCACAATGGTCCGCTGGCAATAAGCCGCCACCTGTTCGTCGTGGGTCACAATGATGAGCGTGACCCCTTCCCGATTTCTCTCCAACAAGAGCTGCATGATCTCTTTTCCTGTCTGACTGTCCAAGGCCCCGGTAGGCTCATCCGCTAGGAGCAGAGCGGGGGATTTGACCAGCGCCCGCGCCAGGGCAACGCGCTGCTTCTGGCCACCGGAGAGTTGATTGACCCGCTTTTTCTCCTGCGCTGACATCCCCAGTTTTTCCAGCACCGTCTTCGCTTTGGAAACCATTTCCCGTCTCGGTGTCTGGTCGAAGTACATCGGCAACATGACGTTAAACAAAACACTTTTATGGGGCAGCAAGGCAAAATCCTGCATGACAAACCCGATCTTCTCATTGCGGAGATGCGCCAATTTTTCGTCAGACAATGCAGCAACATTCACGCCATCCAACTGATAGCTTCCCGCATCAAATGTATCCAGGCAGCCGATGATATTCATCAGCGTTGTTTTTCCCGCGCCCGATCTTCCCATGATCGCCACAGACTCCCCCGCTCGGATGGACAGCGAAACGTCATCCAGCGCCAAAAAAGGAAGGGTGTCGACCGTGTATCGCTTACTCAAATGTTGTATGTCGATCATAAGGACCTCCTATATCGTTCCATCACGCTCTGCTTGCGCAGCATGGAAAATGGCAGGATCACGGACACAACCGCTGTCACTGCAACAAAGAGCAAGACATACCATGCGCTTTGATTTATCACCAGATAGCCCGCATAATCCAGCGCCTTGTCCGGGTCGCTGGCCAGCGCCGGAAAGGTGTGGTTCAAATACGCCAAATAGCATAGGTTCAGCCCTCCGGCAACAACTCCGATCCCAGCAATGGCCAGAAACGTATCGAAAAAACTCCTCCGTTTGGAATACCCCACCAAATAATAGATGCGGTAATCTTTCATCTGCTTGCTCGTCAGCAGCGCCGAAAGGGAGATCATAGAAAACATAGAGACCCCCAGCAAGAACAAAGGCTTTGGGAGTTCCGCTCTGACCTGGTTCTTGATGTCTCTGTAAGAGGTCTGGCGTATGTCATCATAGGTCACATAGCTGCCGTACTGAGTAAGAAACGCATAGACCTCCTGTTTTTCTTCTGCTGTGGCATCGTCTTGGAACGTCAGCAAAAAATTACTGTGGTAATTGATCGCTCCCTCTCCCAGCAGGTTCACATAGTCTTCTTTGGGCAGGTAGAGAATTTTGTGTACGTTCTCAAACACCCGATATGCAGCGACCTCTGCCCCTTTGAATCCCAAACTAAAGCCCAGCGTCGGCGTTTTGTCTGTCCCGATCACCTGGACCGGAGTTTCTCCGATCGGCTGACCAGTTCGATCCCAAAGGGTCAGGTTCAGCACATCCCCCGGAGCAATTGCGCTCAACGCTAAGCCGCCTGTCACGACCTTCGGAGCATCCGCCGAAATCATATCCTCTGAGAACCAGCTTCCTTTGTCCGCAAAATCAAATTGGTTCCGAAATGCTTCGTCGCAAAGCAGGATATTGACCGTGCCATACCCCTGCAATTCCCCCTGGGTATAGGCGGGGTTCGTCACGCTTTTGACCGCCGGAAACTCTTGCTTCCGCAATGCTTGATAGGCGATGTTTTCATTTTTCTGCCACTCGTCATAGCCCTCGGCTGCCATGAAATAGGCTCCATCTTGAAAGCCTAGCTGGTCCATGATCCGCAGGGAATAGGTCTGGTAACCCAGATAGCCCAAAAACTGCACGAAGAAAAACAGCGAAACCGTCATCAGCAGCAGAAGAAACAGCACCGCAATGCCATTTTTTTGATAAAACTCAAAAAGAAGACGCCATCGTTTCATATTCACTCCCCCTACCTGCCATATTTTCGCCGCAAACCAACAGGGGTCTCCCGCAGGCAGGAAACAAAGAACGGCACTGCCGTTGCCAAAGCCAGCATGACCGTTAGCAGCAAAACCACACCATATTCTTTCACCGAGTAAGTGATCCAAGTCTCCGTCATGTTGAGCTTGCTGAATATTGGCTCATAGAACACCGCATGAAGCACTTCTGTCAGCAAACAAGCCACAGCCGCCAGCACGCCCACCTCCAGCAAAATCATGCCAAAGATCTGCCTGCGCTTTGCCCCGACGATTTGATAGACCACGTTTTCCATCTGGTTCTGTTCCTCCATATATTGGAACAAAAATAGAAAGCTCACCAGAGAAACCACATACAGCAGAGCGGCATTGATTTGATCGCTCCGCGCCATCTGGTGGTCTGTCTCCATAAATACGTCCGGGAAGAGGGTCGCGCTGGCCTCTGGAAACGCGGCCTTTAGCTGTTCGTTGGCTGCCTGTATTTCCTCCGGGGAGAGAATTTCTTTCGTCTGGAAGACCAAGTAATCCGTTTCCCCAAAATACTGCAAATAGGTCGCCAGCGGCACATATAACACGCCGCTCCCGCTGTCCAATCGCTTCAAAATCGGAAAGTCGATCCCATTGATTTCCATACTTGTCCTATCGTTTCCATAGATTTTATCCGCCAGGACACCGGTCTTGCCCTGGATGTCCGAGGAAAACAAGTCCGGCTGTGTCGTGCGCCAGTCGTACAACGCCGCCGTGACTTCTTGGGGCATCCCCGCAAACTGCTTGTCCACCAAGTCTTCCGGCAGCGTGACTTGGCAGCTGGTAAAGGCCTCTTCGATCCCATAGTCATCCAATACATGGAGCTGCGCTTCCCGCAGGGACACATTTTCGTCAAAACACACCTCAAACATCCGGTAGGACACGTTGTTTTCCCGTTCTGAAATCTGGCCCTTCATGGCGTTTCCATAAAAGTAGAGAAAGACAAAGCTGGACAGCATGGCCCCCACAAAAAACAAGCAAAAGGTCATCCGGTTCCGTTGGATGTGGCTGGCGATGCGAAAGAAGGATAATCTAAGTAATTTCATCATTTCCTCCATGCAAAATTTTACGCCGCAACTGCGGCCTTGGTCCAAATCTCCTTCCCGTTCTCGTGGATACAGTTGTGGGAGAGCGTGGCTTCCATCACTTCATAATACTCCCAGGAACCCCGTTCCAGGTCCTCAAATTCAAAGCCTGATAGATGTGTCTCATTGTCCACAAAGTCCCGGTCACAGCTCCAACCCAACATGTTGTTGATCATCTTAACGGCCTCGATCCGCTTGACAGACTGATTGGGCCGAAACGTCCCGTCCTCATAGCCATGGATCCACCCCGCTTCCCCTGCGGCAGCGATAGTATCGTAAGCCCAGTGGGTCTTTGGCACATCAGAAAAACACGTTTTCCCCGGTTCTAGCACATGGACACGAGACAGTAAGGTCACAAACTCCGCGCGGCTGACCGGATCGTCAGGACGGAAGGTTCCGTCCTCATAGCCTTTTACTATGCCAAGAAGGTCCAAATTCATCAGCTCAAGATAGTACCAAGTATATTGAGGTACGTCTGTAAACCGGCAATCGTAGCCGACAAAACTCCACGTCTTTTGCTCGTCATCAAGCATACGATACAGCAGACACACCATTTCTTCCCGCGTCAACGCATCATAGGGGCGGAACTTGTCTCCCGGTCGGATGTAGCCTTCGTGGTCATAGGTATGACTTTCTGGTGTGGACGCTGACACAGGGATACACACTGCACTCAGCAGCATCAAAAGAGCCAGGCCCATGGAAAGAATTCGTTTCATCGCTTTGCTCCTTTCACATTTCACGCTGGCCGCAGGGGTCTGCGGCCACTACATGGCATAGATCGCTTCTACCTTTATAACGTTGGAGGGTGCTGATTTGTGACGCTGTTTTCAAAAATTTTTGCAACTTTTTGAAAAAACCGCCCTGGGGGACATGATCTGTCCGACCCGGGGCGGTCTTGCTTATGTTTTCAGGATATTGTGCCGGGGCAGGTGCGCTCTCAGAGCGACGCGGCCTGCTGTTCCAGCTGGGCGATGAGGGCGGCCAGCTTTTCGGCGCGTTCCTGCTCGGTCTTGACCACGTTCTCCGGGGCCTTGGCCAGGAAGCCGGGGTTCTTGAGCTTGTTGTTGAGCTTATCTAACTCGCCCCGGTTCTTTTTCAGGGCCTTGGCGATGCGGGCCTTTTCCTTTTCCAGGTCCACCAGCTCAGCCAGCGGCATGCCGATGCGGGCCACGTGGGTCACGACGGTGACAACGCCCTTGGCGGCCTCCTCCTTGTCGCTGCCCAGACCGTCGGGGCCGGTGACGGTGACGTCGCTGGCATAGCCCAGGCGCTTGAGGAAGGGGATGCCGGCGGCAAACGTCTCCGTCTCCTGGGTGGCGATGGTGAGGTGGGCCTTCTTGGAGGGGGGCACGTTCATCTCGGAGCGGCGGGTGCGGACGGCCTTCACGGCGTCCATCAGCAGCTCCACGGCCTTCTCCTCGGCGGGGAAGGCCAGGTCCTCCCGGTACTCCGGCCACTTCTGGAGCATGAGGAACTTGACGTCGTTGCCCGCCTCGTGGGGCAGAGCCTGCCAGATCTCCTCGGTCAGGAAGGGCATGAAGGGGTGCAGGAGCTTGAGGGTCTCGGTCAGGACATAGCACAGCACGCGCTGGGCCTGCTCCTTGGCGGCAGGGTCCTCGCCCTGCAGGCGGGCCTTGGTCATCTCGATATACCAGTCGCAGTAGGTGTCCCAGATGAAGTCATAGATCTTCTGGGCGGCGACCCCCAGCTCATAGTGGTCCATGTTCTCCGTGACCTCGGAGATGACGGTGTTGAGCTTGGAGAGGATCCACTTATCTTCCAGCTCCAGCTTTTCGGGCAGGGCGTTGTCCTCGATGGTCAGGTTCATCATCAGGAAGCGGGAGGCATTCCAGATCTTATTGGCAAAGTTCCGCATGGCCTCGCACCGCTCGGTGTAGAAGCGCATGTCGTTGCCGGGAGAGTTGCCGGTGACGAGGTTGAAGCGCAGGGCGTCCGCGCCGTACTTGTCGGCCATCTCCAGGGGGTCGATGCCGTTGCCCAGGGACTTGGACATCTTGCGGCCCTGGTCGTCCCGGACCAGACCGTGGATGAAGACGGTGTGGAAGGGGGTCTGCTTGGTCTGCTCACAGCCGGAGAAGATCATGCGGGCCACCCAGAAGAAGATGATGTCATAGCCCGTGACCAGCACGTCGGTGGGGTAGAAATAGTCCAGGTCCTCGGTCTTTTCGGGCCAGCCCAAGGTAGAGAAGGGCCACAGGGCGGAGGAGAACCAGGTGTCCAGCACGTCGGGGTCCCGGTGGATGTGGGCAGAGCCGCACTTCTCGCAGACGGTGGGGTCGGTGCGGGGCACGGTCATGTAGCCGCAGTCGTCGCAGTACCACACGGGGATCTGGTGGCCCCACCACAGCTGACGGGAGATGCACCAGTCATGCACATTCTCCATCCAGTTGAGATAGGTCTTGGAGAAGCGGTCGGGGACGAACTTGGTCTCCCCTTCCTCCACCACGCGAATGGCCTCCTTGGCCAGGGGTGCCATCTTGACGAACCACTGGGCGGAAATAATGGGCTCCACGTCGTTGTGGCAGCGGTAGCAGGTGCCGACGTTGTGGCTGTACGGCTCTTCCTTCTCCAGCAAGCCCATCTCCTTCAGATCGGCGACGACGGCCTTGCGGCACTCGTAGCGGTCCATGCCCTCGTACTTGCCGCCGTTGGCGTTGACCACGCCGTTGTCGTCCAGGACGCGGATGGTCTCCAGGTTGTGGCGCAGGCCGACCTCAAAGTCGTTGGGGTCGTGGGCGGGGGTCATCTTCACGCAGCCGGTGCCGAAGTCCATCTCCACATAATCGTCGGCCACAATGGGAATTTCCCGGTTCATGATGGGCAGGATGCAGGTCTTGCCCACCAGGTCCTTGTAGCGCTCGTCGTTTGGGTTCACGGCCACGCCGGTGTCGCCCATCATGGTCTCCGGGCGGGTGGTGGCAACGACCAGATAGCCGGAGCCGTCGGTCAGGGGGTAGCGCATGTGCCACAGGTGGCCGGGCTTGTCCACATACTCCACCTCGGCGTCAGACAGGGCGGTAACGCAGTGGGGGCACCAGTTGATAATACGGCTGCCCTTGTAGATCAGGCCCTTTTCATACAGCTCACAGAAGGTCTCGCGAACGGCCTTGGAGCAGCCCTCGTCCATGGTGAAGCGGGCGCGGTCCCAGTCACAGGAGGCACCCATCTTCTTCTGCTGGGCAACAATACGGTCGCCGTACTTGTGCTTCCAGTCCCACACGCGCTCCAGGAACTTCTCCCGGCCCAGGTCATAGCGGGTCAGGCCCTCTTTCACGCGCAGCTCTTCCTCCACTTTGATCTGGGTGGCGATGCCGGCGTGGTCCGTGCCGGGGACCCACAGGGCGGCGTAGCCCTCCATGCGCTTGAAGCGGATCAGAATATCCTGCAAGGTGCAGTCCATGGCGTGGCCCATGTGGAGCTGACCGGTGACGTTGGGGGGCGGCATGACGATGGTGTAGGACTTCTTCTTGGCGTCCCGCACCCCGGCAAAACACTTGTTCTCCTCCCACTGCTGGTAGATGCGTTCCTCTACCTCGTGGGGATCGTAGACTTTGGACAGTTCTTTTTTCATGGTGTTTCCTCTTTCTTAGATCTCTTGGATGGGCAGCATCGTGCGCTGGCCGATGAAGGACTTGAAGGACATGGCGTCTCCCTCGATAAAGCCCTTTTTGTCTAACATAACGCCGTGGCTCTCGTCAAAGAAAATGGCGTACCAATCCGCGCTGCTGACCACGGCAAACATCTGCCCATAGGGGTAGCGCGTCACGCCCGCCCCGGTGCTGCAGATCATCTCTTCCTCGTCAAACTCATAGTTACACTCCCGCATCCCCTTTTGCAGCTGCTGCTGGGAGGTCCGCAGCTGGAAGGACTTCCAGCGCAGGACCATAATGAGCAGCACCACACCGTACAGCAGCAGCAGGCTGCCGATGAGGTTCTGCTTGGGGTAGAGCATCGCCCCGGCCACCAGGCCGAACACACCCAAGATCAGCCCGAAAAACTTCGTCCGGCGGGATTTTTCCTTCCGCACCGTAGCCTCGGCGATGTCGTTGAGCGCCCGCAGGGCGTTCAGGTCATAGGTCGTGTGGTTGACAAAGGGATACAGCGATTCGTTCATAGCTCGTCGTTGCCTCCTGTTCTTCTGCGGCAAGGCCGGAGCAACAAAAAACGCCCCGGTCCCGGAATGGGACTCAGGGCGAAAGCATCTGTTCCGCGCTGCCGCGTACTTCTTCCCTTCCTTGCCTTTGCTACAATAAAATTAAGTATAAAAAACTCCGCCCCACTTGTCAAGAGGGGCGGAGTGTTATTTTTCGGGATTCGATCCGCGGGGGTTCAGGCCAGCAGGTTGGCCAGCTCCTTCATGGACTGGGTCTCCTCGTTGCCCAGGTCCTTGAGAATCTGGGTCTGGGCTTTGACGGCCGCTTCGTAGACGGCGATCTCTTTGGAGAAGTCCCCGCCTTTTTCATCGTAGCGGTCATAGATGCTGCGGGTGGCGGCGTCCACGTCAGCCTTGGTGAAGCCGATGTCGGTGCCCCAGTAGAGGTTATCTTTGTTGTCCTCGCCCCAGAGCATGTCGTCCTGCACGGCGATGGTCTCCGGGGAGAAGTACATGGCGTACCATTCCAGGACGTTGTTCACCGTCCAGGCGTACTCGTCCACAGCGGTCTGCACGTCGCCGGTCTTGAGGCAGTCGATCACGTCCCGGCAGAGCTGAATGTTCTCCTGAGGAGCCTCGTGGGGCACGATGGGGCGCTCGTACATCAGGCCCAGCAGGTGCTTCTGGGCGTATTCAAACGCTTTGAGATTCTGCTCGGTCAGGGTGCGGCCCTGCTGCCAGAGGTCGGCCAGCTTGTCCGTCTCGCCCTTCTCGCGGGCCTCCAGATAAGCAGCGTTGACTTCCTCCACCTGAGCCTTCTTCGCTTCGGCGGCGGTCTTGAGGTTTTCCAGTGCCGCCTTATATTCGGCCATGTCCACCCCGACCTCAGCCATCAGGTCCTCATCCAGAGAGGCCGCGATGCGGTCATACTGAGACGTAAAGTCCAGATAGAGGGCGGGGGTCTGGTCGATGTACATGGCCAGGGCACCGTAATACCGGAGGTTAAACTTCATCACGTTCTCGTTATAGGTGTCAGGGGTGTCATACTGGCTGTGGTAGATCTCCTCATAGAACGGGAAGACCGTCTCCATATCCTTCTGTAACAGGAAGCCGTTGACGGTGGATGGCACCCCGGCGGCGTAGTAAGAGAAGTCGTCGGAGTAGGTATAGGTCTGATAGCCCTCGGTCAGCACACCGTCGGAGAAGCAGCCCTCCGGATCGGGAGAATAGGCATACTCATTGGCGAAGTAGTCCAGCATGGAGAACATCTCCGGGGCGGAGTAGGTGCTGGTGTAGCTGCCGAACTCATAGGCGGGCAGCTCAAAGTTGAGGAAGGCCAGGGTCTTGCCCACCCATTCGGGATGGACGTGGTTGATCATCTCCCAGGCACCCACAGTCCAGTCGTACTGGGTGTAGGAGGAGCCCCACTCCTCGGCTCCGTGCAGGCAGAAGACGATGTCGTTCTCCGGCTGGTAGCCGGACTTCACCATGGCGTTGGCCATGGCCAGCACCAGGCCCACGGCGCAGTTGTCATCCTGGAAGCCCTGGAAGTGAACGTCATAGTGGCCGCCCACCAAAATCTGATGGTCGGAGGACTTGCCCTTGAGCACGCCCGTAATATTATAGGTAGTACCGGCGTCGATCTCCACCTCGTTGTCTACCTTCATGGTGGCGCTGACGGAGCCGGCCTTCAGCTTCTCCTGAATCTCTTTCGCGTCGGCTACGCCGATGGACAGGGTGGGGATGCCCACAGGGCCGCAGATGTCCTGGCTGTTGAGCGCATCATCGGCGATCTGGGCAAAGCCGCCGACGTTGGCCGCCAGCACGCCCACTGCGCCCTGGTGCATGGCCTCCAGCATGGGATAGGTGATCCACCAGTCGTTGCGCTGGTCGATGTCCAGCAGGACGATCTTGCCGGTCACGTCCAGGCCCTCATAGTCCTGCCGGGTCCCCTTGTTCACATACACGACCTCGGCGGTCAGGCCCTCGGCGGGGGTAGATGCGGTGGCGTAGGTATAGACGTTGTAGTCCTTGCCGTCGATGGTCAGGCTGGCGCTGTTGAACTGCCAGCGGTCGCACTGGGCGGCCTGCTTTTCCACGTCGGCCAGGCCGATGTCCTTCATCACGCCGACCAGATAATCGGCGGCGGCGTGCTCAGCATCACTGCCGGCGTTGCGGCCGCCCTGCTCGGCGTTAAAATACTCCGGGTTGGTGGTCAGCTCCAGGGCAATGTCGTAGGCATAGGACGGCTCGGCCGTGTCCAGATAGCTCTGGTAGCTCTCCGCCAGCGTCGCGGCCGCGACGGGATCATCGGTGGTGGTCTTCTGCCCGCAGGACGCCAGGGAAAGCACCAGGGACAAAAGCAGCAGCAGGGACAGGGTCTTTTTCAATCTCTTTTCCTCCTAAATTCATGTTGAGTTGATCGGGACATTTGGATATACAAAAACGCAGGTGATATGTGGGAAACATATCACCTGCGAGATCCAACGTAATGGTCGCTCCCCTGCCGTGGGCTTGGCAGAGAGCGCCCCCGTTTCCGGGAGCCAGTACGCAAACTATCAGCGTTCAGAGTCTATCGAGCAAAGATCACTTTAACTACTCTTATTGACCGCTTTACCAGGTGGATGATTCCAACTTAGAAAAGTTGAGCTTCTAACTCAATCAATAAGGCAACAAAAGTTGCCAACCGGAGAACCGCCCCAAAGGAGCCTGTATTTTCTCGCGGTCCCGTCTCTTCGACGGGTCTTCGGCATTTGACCCGGCCGTCCGTGTAGCCTTGGCGCCCCGGGCAGGGGCGCGGTCACTGTCTTTGACCAGATAAACTCGTCATCGAAATTGCGCTTAGTATACAACACCCCGCCCGAAAAAGCAAGGATTTTTTTGAAAAAATATAAAACCCTAAACTTTTGTAGGAAATTCGCAAAAACCTATTGCATTTCTGGGGAAAAGCGGTTATAATCAAAACCCACAAGAAAACTATGAATTATTCGATCACCGACGAAGAACGGAGGAGCACTATGTCAAAACAGTTGCTGCAAGTCAAACATTTAACCGTGGATGTAGAGCAGAAAGAGATTCTCCACGGCATTGATCTGAATATAAACGCCGGCGAGACCCACGTCCTCATGGGCCCCAACGGAGCCGGCAAGTCCACCCTGGGCTACACGCTCATGGGCAACCCCAAGTATCACGTCACCGGCGGTGAGATCCTTTTCCAGGGGAAAGACATCACCGATGAGGCCGCTGACAAGCGGGCCAAGGAGGGCATTTTCCTCTCCTTCCAGAACCCCGTGGAGGTCCCCGGCATCACCCTGGCCAGCTTCATCCGCAGCGCCCTGGAGCAGCGGCGCGGCAAGCGCCTGCGCCTGAGCGAGTTCCGGAAGGAGCTCAACGCCGCCATGGACATTTTGCAGATGGACCATTCCTACGCCGACCGTGACCTCAACGTCGGCTTCTCCGGCGGCGAGAAGAAGAAGGCGGAGATCTTACAGCTGCTCATGCTCCGCCCCGCCCTGGCGATCCTGGACGAGACCGACTCCGGCCTGGACGTGGACGCCGTGCGCACCGTCTCCCGCGGCGTGGAGGAGTACCAGAAGGACAAGCAGGGCGCTCTGCTCATCATCACCCACAGCACCAAGATCCTGGAGGCTTTGCAGGTCGACGCCACCCACGTCTTAGTGGACGGCAAGCTCGTCGCCGCCGGCGACGGCTCCCTGGTGGAAGAGATCAACGAAAACGGCTTCGAGCGCTTTCTGAACGCCTGAAGGAGGGAGCACGATGCGGGATAAGAAACAGGAAAAAACCTACGTCGAGGATGTCAGCCGCAGTGTCTATGACATCCGCAACGAGGAAAAGGACGTCTACCGGGTGGACGAGGGCCTGACCGAGGCCATCGTCTCTCAGATCTCGAAAGAAAAGAACGACCCGGCCTGGATGCAGAATTTCCGTCTGGAGTCCTTAAAAATTTACAACGAGCTGTCCGTCCCCGACTGGGGCCCCTCCATCGACGGGCTGGACATGAACAACATCGTCACCTACGTCCGCCCCAACACCAAGATGAGCGCCAAGTGGTCCGAAGTCCCCAAGGAGATCAAGGATACGTTCGACGCCCTGGGCATCCCCAAGGCCGAGCGGGAATCTCTGGCCGGTGTAGGCGCTCAGTATGACTCCGAGCTGGTCTACCACAACGTCCGCGAAGAGGTCTCTGCCCTGGGCGTGGTGTACACCGATATGGAGAGCGCTCTGCACGGCGAGTATGCCGACCTGGTCCGCAAGCACTTTATGAAGCTGGTGCCGCCCCGCGACCATAAGTTTGCTGCCCTGCACGGGGCTGTGTGGTCCGGTGGTTCCTTCGTGTATGTGCCGCCAGGGGTGTCCGTGACCATTCCGTTGCAGTCCTACTTCCGGCTGAACGCCCCCGGCGCCGGTCAGTTTGAGCATACGCTCATCATCGTGGAGGAGGGCGCTGAGCTGCACTTCATCGAGGGATGTTCCGCCCCCAAGTACAACGTGGCCAACCTGCACGCAGGCTGCGTCGAGCTGTACGTGGGCAAAAACGCCAAGCTGCGCTACTCCACCATCGAGAACTGGTCCAAGAACATGTACAACCTGAACACCAAGCGGGCCAAGGTGGAGGAGGGCGGCACCATCGAGTGGGTCTCCGGCTCCTTCGGCTCCCATGTGTCCTATCTGTACCCCATGAGTATCTTAAACGGCAAGGGTGCCCGCGCCGAGTTCACCGGCATCACCTTCGCCGGCAAGGGCCAGAATCTGGACACCGGCACGAAGGTCGTCCATAACGCCCCGGAGACCACTTCTTTCGTCAACACCAAGTCCATCTCCAAGGACGGCGGCGTGAGCACCTTCCGCAGCTCCATCGAGGTCCGTCCCCAGGCCAAGGGCAGCAAGAGCTCCGTCTCCTGCCAGTCCCTGATGCTGGACGACATCTCCCGCTCGGACACCATCCCCGCCCTGGACATCCGCACCCAGGACGCCGACGTGGGCCACGAGGCCCAGATCGGCCGCATCAGCGACGAGGCCGTGTTCTACCTCATGTCCCGCGGCATGAGCGAGGAGGACGCCCGCGCCATGATCGTCAGCGGCTTTGCCGACAATGTCTCGAAAGAGCTGCCCCTGGAATACGCGGTGGAGATGAACAACCTGATCCGCCTGGAGATGAAGGGCAGCATCGGGTGAGCCAAGGAGAAGGAGGAACATCATGGAACAGACCTTGAACCTAACCATCAATCGGCTGCCCGCCCTCACCTGGCACCACCTAGGGATGAACCAGACTTCCCTGGAGCAGGTCTTGGCCGAGGGAGAGGGCACCCTGACCATAGAGACGCCCGACGGCGTCACCCAGCCCGCCCAGGACGACCTGCCCGCCATCGGCGGCGGCATGGGGCCCGACATGGACACCCTGGTCCAGGCCGCCGGCGTGCCGGTGCATCACTTGAACGTTTCCGCCGGGACCGCTGCCAGCCAGCCCGTCCGGGTCAAGCTGACCTACGGCCCGGAGGACAAAAAAATCAATGCCTTCACCATCCACGCCGAGGCCGAAAGCCAGGTCACGGTCCTCATGGACTACGCCGGCGAGGGCGAAGGCCAGGGCCTGGCCGCGATCCAGACCAAGATCTACGCCGAAGAGGGCGCTCTGGTCCGCCTGGTGCAGGTCCAGCGCCTGCCCAAGGGCCTTACCTGCCTCAACGATGTGGGCGGCCGGTGCGAAAGCGGGGCCAAGATCGAGGTCACACACCTGGTCCTGGGCGGCCACGCCACCTACCAGGGCTGCCAGATCGACCTGGCCGGCCACGACAGCGCATTGGAGACCGACATCGGCTATCTTCTGGAAGCCGGCAGCAAGCTGGATATGAACTACAACGCCATCCACCGGGGGAAAAAGACCACCAGCCGCATCGATGCCTCCGGTGTGCTGAAGGAAGCGGCCTTCAAGCTCTTCCGCGGCACCATCGACTTCAAGCACGGCTCCGCCGGTTCCGTCGGCAACGAAAAAGAGGACGTGCTGCTCCTGGATGACACCGCCATCAACCAGACCATCCCCCTCATCCTCTGCGCCGAGGAGGACGTGCAGGGCAACCACGGCGCCACCATCGGCAAGCTCAGCGAGGAGACCCTGGCCTACATGGCCGCCCGCGGCATCCCGGAAGAGACCGCGTATGAACTCATGGCCAAGGCCCGCATCCACCGGGTCTGCGAGCGCATCCCCGACGAGGCCACCCGCCAGCTGGTGGAGCAAGAATTGGAAGGAGGGAACGACGATGAATAAAGGCATTGAAGCACAGGAGATCCTGCAAATTCGCCAGGACTTTCCCCTCTTCCGCAACGACCCCGTGATCTACCTGGACAACTCCGCCACCACCCAGAAGCCGGACGCTGTTTTGAACGCCGTGAGTGAGTTTTACGGCCACGACAACGCCAACCCCTTCCGGGGCATCTACGACCTGTCCGAGCGGGCCACGGAGCGCTATGAGGCCGCCCGCGAGGCCGTTTCCAAGTTCATCCACGCGGAAAGCCCCAGTGAGATCGTCTTCACCCGCAACGCCAGCGAGAGCCTGAACCTGGCCGCCAACTGCCTGGCCGAGCTGCTGCTCCAGCCCGGCGACGAAGTGATCGTCACCATCGTGGAGCACCACAGCAACTTTCTCCCCTGGCTCCAGGCCGCCAAGCGGCACGGCGCGACCTTGAAGTTCCTGGAATGTGACGCCAAGGGCGAGATCCCTCTGGAAGCCCTGGAGGAAGCGATCACCGACAAAACCAGGCTCGTCACCATGACCCAGATGTCCAACGTCTTCGGCCGGGAGTACGACGTGAAGGCGGCCGCCGCCCTCTGCCACAGCAAGGGCGACATCGTGGTCATCGCCGACGGCTCCCAGAGCGTCCCCCACATCAAGGTCGATGTGCAGGACCTGGGCGTGGACTTTCTGGCCTTCTCCGGCCACAAGATGCTGGCCCCCATGGGCATCGGCGTGCTCTGGGGCAAAAAAAAGTGGCTCGACGCCATGCCCCCCTTCCTCTTCGGCGGCGAGATGATCCAGTCCGTCAGCCGCGAGGGCGCGGTGTACGCCGAGGTCCCCCATAAGTTCGAGGCCGGGACCGTGAACGCCGGCGGGGCCGTAGGGCTGGAAGCCGCCATTCACTACATTGCGCAGATCGGCTTCGACCGCATCCGGCAGCGGGAAGAGTATCTCTCCACCCTCATGCTGGAGGGCATAAAAAAGATCCCCCACGTCCATCTTCTGGGCGCGGACACCCCGGAGCAGCACCACGGCATCTTTTCCTTTACCGTGGACGATGTGCATCCCCACGATGTCTCCGCCATTTTGGCCGATGCCGGCATCGCCGTCCGGGCGGGCCACCACTGCGCCCAGCCGCTCTTACAGCACCTGGGCGTGAACGCCACCACCCGCGCCAGCCTCGCCTTCTACAACACCGAGGCCGAGGTCGAGGCCTTCCTCAAAACGTTACGCGAAGTAAGGAGCCAGATGGGTTATGCAGAATAAGACCTTTTACAACGAGATCCTCACCGAGCACAACCGCAACCCCTACCACAAGCACCCCCTGAAGGTTGTGGACCTGATGCTCGAAGGCGTGAACCCCAGCTGTGGGGATGATATTTTCCTGAACCTGAAGATGAACGGCGACGTGATCGAAGACGCCTCCTTCCAGGGCGACGGCTGCGCCATCTCTCAGGCCTCGGCCGACATGATGATCGACCTGGTCCTGGGCAAGACCAAGCAGGAGGCCCTGGAGCTGGCCGACCGCTTCCTGCGCATGATCCGCGGAGAAGCCACCGAGGCGGAAAAAGAGTCCTTGGACGAAGCCGCCATCCTCGAAGACGTCTCCCACATGCCCGCCCGCGTCAAATGCGCTACCCTGGGCTGGCACACCATCCAGGAGATGCTGAAGGACAAGGAAGCCTGAGGCGCTCTCACCACAAAAAAACGCGCCGCGAAACGAAAGCTCTTCTCGTTTCGCGGCGCTTGTTGTTTGCGTAGGATATTCACACCAACCCATGCCGCCGGAAATACTCCTCGGTGGTGGGAAGGTGCTCGACTTGGCGGCAGGTGACCCCGATGTGCTGCGCAAAGTCGTTGAAGAGGCCGAAGGTCTCGTCCCTGGCGACGTAGAGAGTCTCCGGGCGGCCATGCTGCTGGATGAGGGCCTCCCACTGGTGAAAGGCACACTCGATGAGCTCATCCGGGTGGCAGCGGTAGGTCAGGAGAGGGTTTCCCGTCTTGTGGTCGGTGAAGACGGTGATCATGGGGAAATAGCGGGGTTCCTCCATCTTTTTCCGGTCGGAGTCATCCAGCCAGCCGAAGTCAAAGTCCACCTCCTCCAGGGTCTGGCTCCGGGGCAGGTCCAGCAGGGGCTGGGTCACGTGGGTGCTGTCCTGGTTGAGCTGGAGGAACGGCGGGTCCTTGGGGGGCAGGGCGTAGGGCATGGCGGCGTTGACCCACATACCCTGGTCCGGGGAGTAGAAGCGCACGCACATCTCCCCCTTGGTAAAGTCCACGCTGCCGGGCTTGGCCTCTACCGCCCGCAGCTGCATGAACAGGTTGCCCAGGGCGTTTTCCAAAAGCAGCAGGTGGCGGCCCCGGGGCAGGGCCTCGTCATAGCCCCAGCGTTTATAGGTGACAAAAGGCCAAAGGCCGTCCCCATGGTCCACCCCCAGCTCCCGGTAGACTGCACGCAGGGCGGCGGGGATGTCCTCCGCCTTGGTCTGGTAGATCTCAAAATAAGAGGACTCGATGAAGTTTCGGGTGCTTTCCCGGTAGGTCTGGGGCGTCTCCAGGGACTTGCGGTAGGCCGGCAGGCTAGGATAGACCGTCAAGACCACTTCGTTGGGTGCAGCGGGCACCCAGCGGAAAAAGATCCATCGGTTTTCCGCCTTTGGCAGATACAAAAACGTATCTTCCGGCCCCAAGAAGGTCCAGGGCTCCAGGTTCTGGATGGCGTGCAGCGTTTCCATCACCGTTCGCCAAACGCGCAGGTCTTTCTGTTGTTGAAAATCAATGGTCTTCCCCATGGCACTGCCCTCTCTTTTCGCGCAGATACGCACCCGTCAACACAGCCCTTATTATAGGCTGACATACCAGAAAAAGCAAGAGAAACCTTCCTGTTTTGTTGCCTTTTAAACAAACTGTCGCAGGGCTTGCCAACCCCTCTGGTTGGGGCTATACTACGGGTTAGGATACGTGATACACCCAGAACGAAACACCGCACACCGCACAAGGAGGTCATCTACTATGCCGACAACCGCCATCCGCCGCCCTGTGGTGGCCGGGGCCGGGACCATGGGCGTGACCCTGGCCCGCATCTTTGCCCAGGCCGGATACGCCGTCACCCTCTGGAACCGCCGCACCTCGTCCCTGGACCGTGCCCAGGAGCGCATTGCCGGGGACCTGGCCGTTTTGCAGGAAAAGGGCCTGCTGGACGAGTCCCCCGCTGCCATTGCCCAGCGCATCACCTACACCACGGACTTCGCCGTCTATGACAGCGCCGATTTCGTCGTGGAAAACATCGCAGAGAACCTGGAGATCAAGCAGGCGTTTTATCGCACCATCTGCCAGCATGTCTCTCCGGAGGCCCTGCTCACCACCAACACCTCCGGTCTGCGGGTAAGCGACATCGCCCAGGCAGTGGAGCACCCGGAGCGCTTCTGCGGGATGCACTTCTGGAATCCCCCGGACCTGATGCCGCTGGTGGAGATCACCAAGGGCGAGAAGTCCGGCGACGCCGTGGCGCAGGCTGTCCACGCCCTGGCCCTGTCACTGGGGAAAAAGCCCGTCATCGTCCAGAAAGATATTTTGGGCATCATTGGCAACCGCCTGCAATACGCCGTCCTGCGGGAAGCCCTGCACATCATGGCCGAAGGGGCCGCCGGGCCGGAGGAGATCGACGCAGCCATGAAATACGGCCCCGGCTTCCGCTATGCCGTGCTCGGCCCGCTGGAAACGGTGGACCTGGGCGGCGTGGATATTTTCCGGGCCGTGAGCAACTATCTCTTCGCCGACCTGGACGCCAGCCAGCGCAGCGACGTTCTCAATGACCTGGCCGACCGGGGCCGCCTGGGCGTCAAGTCCGGCGCAGGCTTTTATGACTACGCCGACGGCCAAGGCGAGGCCAAGCGCCGCCGCCGGGACGAGCTGTTCCAGCAGCTCTGGACCATTCTGAAAGACAACTGATCCCAAAACCAACCAAGGAGGGCACTGCCCATGCACCCACTGACCAAACTCATCCACGACGACATGATCCCCGCCCTGGGGGTGACGGAACCGGGGGCCATCGCCTTCGCCGCCGCCCGCGCCCGGAGCCTGACGAAGGGCCCCATCCAGTCCGTGGCTGTAGCCATGAACTCCGGCCTGTATAAAAACGCCTTTACCTGCGGCATCCCCAACTCCCACGCCGTCGGCAACGTCTTCTCTGCCGCCCTGGGCGTGGTGGCCGGGAACTGGGAGAAGGGCCTGGAAGCTCTGGCCGACGTCACCGAGGCCGACAACGCCGCCGCCCAGACCCTGGTGGACCAGGGGAAGATCAAAGTGACTCTCTCCGGCATCGACTCGACCATCTTCCTGGCAGCCACGGTCACCACCGAGACGGACACCTGCACCGTCACCATCCGGGGCAGCCACACGAACATCGTCTCCATCGTCCACAACGGCGCAACCGTCTTTGAGAAAGCCGAGGACCACGCCGCCGAACCCAGCGAGGAGCCCACGCCCCTCATCCACACCTACACCCTGGCCCAGCTGGCCGAGTATGCTCAGACTGTCCCCGTGGAAGAAATCGCATTCATCCAGTCTGCTTATGACGTCAACCTGGCCCTCTATCAGGAGGGCATCGACAGCCCCCGGACCACCTTCGCCCCCTGTCTGCTCCGGGCCAACGGCGGCAAGCCGGTCTCCGAAGACGTGATCGCCACCGCCCAGCTCCTGGCCGCCGGGGCCGTGGAGGCCCGCGTGCTGGGCCTGGATCAGCCCGCCATGAGCATCACCGGCTCCGGGGCCCACGGCATTTTGGCCACGCTCCCCCTCTACGCCGCCCAGCAGGTCTGGGGGCTGAGCGAAGGATGTCTCTGGCGGGCCACGGCCTTGAGCTATCTCGTGTGCATGTACATCAAGGAATACTCCGGCCGTCTCTCCGCCTTCTGCGGCTGTGCCATCGCCGCCGGCACCGGCGCGGCCTGCGGCCTGGTCCTGATGCAGGGCGGCGACCCGGACGCCCTGGCCCGCACCATCCGCAACATGGCCTCCAGCATCACCGGCATGATCTGTGACGGCGGCAACCAGGGGTGCGTGATGAAGGGCGTCACCGCCGTGGACGCCGCCTTCCGCGCCGCCACCTTTGCCCGTTCCGGTGTGGCCATCGACCCGGTCCACGGCATCAACGCCCCGGACCCGGAGACCACCATGCGCTACATGGGCCGCATCGCCTCCCCCGGCATGGTGGGGACGGAAAAGACCATCGTGGAGATCTTCGAGGAAAAAATGGGATAACACGTGCCCCCTGTTCGCCCCATCCCGCGCAAAAAAACTGCCAGCCGTGATGCAGCTGGCAGTTTTTTGCGTTTTCTGGGTGATGCGCGTTCGCTCAGTTTGGCCAAAGCGCTGCTGTCATGCCGGGTCCTCAGCGCACCCCGCCCCGCAGGACTCTCCGTCTGGGGGCCGGGGGCGCAGGCAGGTCATGGCCCTCTAAATGGAGCAAAAAGCGCTTGCGTTCCAAGCCCCCGGAATAGCCGCCCAGCGTCCCGTTGGCGGCAATGACCCGGTGACATGGGATCAGGATGGGCAGGGGGTTGTGGCCGTTGGCCTGGCCCACAGCCTGGAAGGCGCGAGGCGCCCCCACCCGCGTGGCCAGCTCCCGGTAAGAGATCACCTGGCCATAGGGAATGCGGCAGAGGACCTGCCACACTTTTTTCTGAAACTCTGTCCCCTCCGGGCGCAGGGGAAGATGGAAGGTCTGGCGCTGGCCGTCAAAATACTCGTCCAGCTGGCGGCGGGCCTCCCGGAACAGGGGGATATCATCGTAGCCTCCATAGTCACCATAGACCAGGGCGGTCAAGAAATCGTCTTCCGCGAACAAGGTCAAAGGGCCTACGGGGGAATAGATCACGGCTTGCTCCATGGTGTGCTCACTTTCTTGGCGGGAACGCGCTGCCTGTGATGTTCAGGCTCCGCGTCCAATGGCGAAGGTGCTTATACGTCAAGTTTACCAAATTCCTCCGCAAAAGTCCAGCATTTCCTAGCTTTTCGACAGTTTTCTATTTTTGTATACGAATTGATACCACCGCCGGATGAGATGTGTTCCCCGCTGGGTCCACCGCCACGTAGGTAAAGTGGTCCCGCCCGGTCTTGTTTTCATAGGGCGTGTAGGTGAAGCGGGCGCTCCCCTCCTCGGCCAGCGTCACGGCACCCCGCGCCGGGCGCTTCGTGATGCGAAACTCCAGCGTCTCCCCCTCCGGGTCCACCCCAGAAAGCTCCGCGCTGATGGCCACGTCCCGCTCGGTCACCAACGAAAAGTTCTCCGCCGTGGGCAGCGAGAGATCGTCCTTCACCCCATCGTCCCACCGAAACAACGCCAGCGCCGGTACCGCCAACCCCACCGCCAAGCTCAATGAGAGCAAGCAAAACATCCCCCGCCAGATCAAACGCCGCTGTTCCATGCAAAGCCCCTCCTTGATCGAATCAAATCTTAAGGGTAGTTTGCCCTGGAGCGGGTGGGTTATGCGATAGTCAGTTTTTTCAATGCTTCCAAAATAGATACCAAGAGCAATTTGTGACACTTTTCTCAAAAATTTTTTGAAATTTCTTCTGTTACCGCCGTTTCAGCGCCCCCAATACCCCCACGGCCCCGAAGGAGGCCACGAGCGACGAGCCGCCGTAGCTGAAAAACGGCAGCGTCACCCCCACCACCGGGGCGGCGTAGAGACACATGGCCACGTTCAAGATCGTCTGGGTGGCAAACATCGCCGCCGTTCCCGACGCCACGGCGGTGAAAAAGGGGTCTCGGCTGGTCTTGGCCAGCCAGATACAGCGGAAGACAATGGCGCTCAACAGGCCCAGAATGAGCAAACAGCCCACCAGGCCCAGCTCTTCCCCGGCGGCGGCGAAGAGAAAATCGGTATGCCGCGCGGGGAGGGCGGCGGGGGAGGTGCTTTGCGTCTGGATGCCCTGGAGGTAGCCTTGTCCCGTGAGCTTCCCGGAGCCGAGGGCCAGGAGACTTCTCCCCTGCTGAAAGCCCTTGCCCAAGGGATCCAGGTCGTGGTCCAGGACCACTTGAACGCGCAGGCGGATATACTCCGGCAGGCGGGGCCAGAGGAGGACAAGGCCGCCGACCCCAACGGCCACCTCTCCCCCCAGCCACAGGGGATGGACCCCCGCCCCCCAGAGCATCCCGAAATACAGGCCCAGGTAAATGGCCGCCATCCCCAGGTCACCGGAGACAAGATAGAGAAGACCGCATAACCCCCCCACGTGGGCCAGCAGGGCCAGAACAGACCGCGGGCAATTCAGGCCGCCCTCTTCCCCCAGCCGGGTCAGCTGGAGGGCCAGGAGGAGCAGGAAGAGCAGCTTGCCAAACTCCGCAGGCTGGAAGTTAAAATGCCCGCCGGGCAAGGCGATCCAGCTCTTGTTCCCCGTCCCGTCCTCATTGCCGAAGGGGATGAGCAGGAGCAGAAAGCCGAGATTGCCCACCGCCAGCAGCCACCAAGCCCGCTCGACCAGCTCCCGCAAATGGATCTGCCACAGGAGCAGGCACAGCACGACCCCCACCCCCAAGGCCGCCGCCTGCTTCCAGACCAAACTATGGAGGGCTTCGTCGTAGTGGGTGGCGCTGTAAATGAGGGCCAAGCCCAGCAGGGACGCCGTGAGACCCAGGAAAAACAGCATCCGCTCTCCCCTCTCGTTTCCCATCGCCCAGCACCCCCTCTCCGGTCTTTCCCCCAGAATACCCCGCCCCGGCCCAAAAAATTTGTCACAGAGGGGTGCAACCGCCGTGATTTTATGATAGAATACATTGAATATACACCCGGCGGCCCCCTGGCGCGGCCACGGGCAGGAAGGAGTGACGCCATGGAGCGATATTCCGCCAGCGAACAGGACACCGAAGCCCTGGGCCGGGCGCTGGTCCAGCGCTTGCAGCCCGGTGCCGTCGTGGCCTTCACCGGGGACCTGGGGGCGGGCAAGACCGCCTTTGTCCGGGGCATGGCCCAGGGCCTGGGCATCCCCCAGCGGGTCACCAGCCCCACCTTTACCATCGTGAACGAATACGAGGGGGGACGGCTGCCCCTGTTCCACTTTGATATGTACCGCCTGCGAGACGCCGACGATCTCTTCGACATCGGCTGGGAGGACTTCCTGCGCCGGGGCGGCATCTGCGCCGTAGAGTGGAGTGAAAACATCCGGGACGCTTTGGACGAGGACACCCTCTGGGTGGACATCCGCCGGGGCATGACCGACGGCCAGCGAATCATCACCCTCCACGGCCCCGGCCTGGACGGCTGGGACCCGGACAAGCCCGAACCGCCGGAAGGGAGGACGACATGAAGATCTTAGCCTTAGAATCCTCCGCCGTCGCGGCCTCGGCCGCCCTGTGTGAGGACGAAATGTTACTAGGCCAGACCTACCTGCACACGGGTCTGACCCACAGCCAGACCCTGCTGCCCATGGCGGCGGGCCTGCTGGAACAGTGCGGTCTCAAGCCGCAGGACCTGGACCTCATCGCCGTGGCCGCCGGACCGGGTTCCTTTACCGGCCTGCGCATCGGCGTGGCTGCCGCCAAGGGCCTGGCCTGGGCCGCGGAGCTGCCCTGCGCGGGCTGCTCGACCCTGGAAGCCATGGCCTGGAGCCTGGCCGGGTTCCAGGGGGAAGTCTGCGCCGCCATGGACGCCCGGCGGCACCAGGTCTACAACGCCCGCTTCCAGGTGAACGGCACTGCCCCCCACCGCCTGACCCCCGACCGGGCCATTGCCCTGGCCGACCTGGTCAAGGAGTTGGAGGGGACGAGCGTCACGCAGATCGTCGTGGGCGACGGGGCGCAGCTCTGCTACGACGCCCTGACCGCCGCCGGCATCCCCGCCGTCTTAGCCCCCCCGAATCTGCGGATGCAGAGCGCCTGGGGCGTGGCCCGGATGGGATTAGAACTGGCTCGGACCGGCCAGACCGTCTCCCCCGGCGAGCTGGTGCCGATCTACCACCGCCTCTCCCAGGCCGAGCGGGAGCGCCTGGAACGGGAAGAAGCCGCCAAAAAACAAACCACCTAAGACCGACTGAGAAAAAGGAGAACGATACAAATGGAAATGGTACACGTATTGGACCACCCCCTGCTGCAACATAAGCTGTCCATCCTGCGGGATGAGACCACCGGCGTGAGAGACTTCCGGGAGATCGTGGGCGAGATCGCCACCCTCATGTGCTACGACGCCACCCGGAACCTTCCCCTGGAGCCGGTGGAGGTCCAGACCCCTGTGGCAAAAGCCGTGACCTACCAGCTGGCCGGCAAGAAGCTGGCCATCGTCCCCGTCCTGCGGGCGGGCCTGGGCATGGTCGAGGGCATCCTCACCCTGATCCCCTCCGCCAAGGTCGGTCACATCGGCCTTTTCCGGGACCCTGAGACCCTGGAGCCGGTGAAGTATTACTGCAAGATGCCCACCGACATCGCCGAGCGGGACGTCATCATCCTCGACCCCATGCTGGCCACCGGCGGCTCCGCCTCCGCTGCCATCACCTTTGTCAAGGAATACGGCGTGAAGAACATCAAGCTCATGAATATCCTCGCCGCCCCCGAGGGCATCGAGCGCGTCCGCGCCGACCACCCCGACGTGGAGATCTACGTCGCCGCCGTGGATGAAAAGCTCAACGAGCACGGCTACATCGTCCCCGGCCTGGGCGACGCCGGCGACCGGATCTTCGGCACGAAGTAAAATATTCTCAGGCACTGTGATTTCCCACTCCGTCCCCTGCGGGCGGGGTGGGAAACTTTTTTAAAATTTCTTTGAAAAAGTCGAAAAAAACGCTTGACTTTTTCAAAAGGCGATGGTATTATAAGTCCTGCACTGAGCGACACGTGAGTTTCCGAAACGAAGTGAGCGGCGCTAAAAAGTGAATATGTGCGCGAGTGGTGGAATTGGCAGACTCGCTAGATTCAGGTTCTAGTGTGCAATACGCACGTGCGGGTTCAAGTCCCGCCTCGCGCACCAAAGTGAGTCTTTTGACTCACTTTTTTCTTCGACGGTCTGCTAGCTGTCAGAAAATCAAATAGCGACGCGCGAGTGGTGGAATTGGCAGACTCGCTAGATTCAGGTTCTAGTGTGCAATACGCACGTGCGGGTTCAAGTCCCGCCTCGCGCACCAAAAGGAACGAGTCCAGATTGGGCTCGTTCCTTTTTCGTTTCTTTTTTTCATGTTGCAAAACAGCGGCTACCTGCGCTCGCCCACCTGCTCCAGGGCGCTGTCCAGGAGCAGAGCCAGCTCCAAGGCGCTGCGGAAGCGTTCCTCCTGGCTGCCCTCGGACCAGAGGACGGTGCCCTGCCAGCTGGCGTTCTGCCGGAAGAGGATGTGGACATAAAAGGTGGCCAGCTTCCCCGACGCACTCTGCTCCACCTCGCCATGAGTCTTCTCCGGCTTCACCACCGGGCCAAAGCGCCGCATGGTGGTAAAAGCCTGGGGCGGCAGCTGCTCGTCCAGGAGATGCTCCACTTGCTTGAAAAAATCCATCAGGCTGACGAACGGCATCTCTCCCACCCAAGCGGCGCTTTGCAGGCGGCCCTGCAACACGCGGTTTGGATAGGCGTCCACACAGACATGGATCGCATCGCCGGGCATTCGTTCCATCTTTTGCATGGGGTCATCCCTTTCTAGGTTCAGTTTGAATCAAGGGAAATTATACAGGAGATCCGTTAGAAAACCGGGTATAAATCCTCTTTTTCACCGCAGCTTAAAACAACAAAAGTACAACTTCCGGAATATTGATGCACTGGAACGCTCTATTTTGTTTGTAATTGTTTGCATTTTATGGTATCCTATTAGAGACAAGAGAATTCAGGATACACAGCAACAAAATGCCTTCAAAAACAGGAAATGGAACGATCGAGGTGCGGCAGCATGCAGGAAGTCATGGAACCTATTTTACAAATACAAGTTCTGGGAAAATTCACCCTTCGCTATGGGGAAACCGTCATCTCGGATGAGGACGACCGCTCCCGAAAGGTGTGGGCGGTTCTGGCGTATCTGATCTACCACCGGGAAAAAATCATCTCCCAGCAGGAGCTGGTGGACCTGTGCTGGGGGGAGGACACCCGCTCGTCAGACCCGCACAACGCGCTCAAGTCGGTGATCCACCGCATCCGCGCCACCCTGGACAAGCTCCAGGAGGGCCTGGGGCGGACGCTGCTGCGCCGAAAGGCCGGCTGTTACATCTGGAACACGGACGTTCCTCTGGAGGTAGACGCAGAGGTCTTTGACACCCTCTGCAGCCGTGGGGCCGCGCTAGAGGGCGACGAGCGACTGGACGCCTATCAGCAGGCGCTGGCGCTCCACTCCAACGACATATTGCCCAAGCTGTCCAGCGAGCTGTGGCTGGTGCCCATCACGACCTATTACCACCAGCGGTACGTCCAGACCGCCGAGGAGAGCATCCAGCTCTTGGAGGAGCAGGACCGCTTGCAGGAAGCCATTCTCCTGGCCCGGCAGGCCGTACGCATCGAACCCTATCAGGAGAGGCTATACGCCCAGCTCATCCGCACGCTGCTCAAGATGGGGAACCAAAAGGGGGCCATCGCCGTGTATGAGGAGATGAGCGAGCTGTTTTTCTCCAACTTCGGCGTCATGCCCTCGGACGAGCTGCGGGCCCTCTACCGCAAGGCCACCCGCACCGTCAACAACCATGCCCTGTCCGTGGAGGACCTGCGGGATCAGCTGAAAGAGGAGCACGTCATCGGCGGAGCCATGCTCTGCACCTATGACTTTTTCAAGATCCTCTACCGGTCCGAGACCCGGACCATGGCCCGCACGGGAAATACCGCGCATCTGTGCCTGCTCTCCGTCGCCGCCAAGGACGGCAGCGAGCTGCCCAAGCGCAGCCTGGACCGGGCCATGGAAAACCTCCAGGAGCTCATTCGCCAGAACCTGCGAAAGGGGGACGTCGCCTCCCAGTGCAGCGTCTCGCAATATGTGATCCTCCTGCCCAGGGCCAACTATGAAAACAGCCACATGGTCGCTAACCGGCTCATGACGGCTTTCTACCGCCGCTACCCCCACTCCCCCGCGCGTCTGCGGTGCGTGGTGCAGCCCTTGGAACCGGTGGAGTGATCCACCAATCCGATCAAATACCTTGACTTATGCCAGTTCCCGGAACTCTTTGCAGCGCAAAGGGTTCCGGGAACTGATGTTTTTTCGTGTCTATTTTTGGCCGCATGGTGCCGTTTATAACAATCGATCCCCCAGCTGCGTCTCCTGGCAGACGGAAATGCGCGGCAGATGATAGCGGCCCTCCAGGGTCCCGATCTCCCCTCTTCCTGTGATGACCGTCATGGGGAACAGGCGCCGCAGGTAGGCCTCTGCGTCCGGTTCCGTCTCTCCATAGGGGTAGGCAAACAGTTGAGGCGCGGTACCAAGCTCTCGCTGTAAGATATCCCGGCTCTTTTTCAGGTCCGTCAAGACCCGCATCTGAAACTGCCAGCTCGACTCCCCTGTCTTGCGTTGGATGCCGTTGACTCCCTTTGCAAAATAGTCGCCGTTTTGCTCCAGGTTGTGCAGGGCGTAGGTATGGGAAGCGATCTCCACCAGCCCGCTGGCCTGCATCTCCCGGCACATATCCCAGGTCAGGTGTCCATGCCCCTCCGGGTCTTCGTCCGTCAGAGAGACGATGAGGCAGATCGCTGCCTTCATCTGGTATTTTTGCAGGAGCGGAAATAAAAGGCGGTAATTGCTGACGTATCCATCATCAAAGGTAATCATCACGGGTTTCTCCGGCAGCGGCTCTCCCGCGGTCAGCTCCCGGGGAAGAATCGTATGATAGCCGTTTTCTTTCAGCCAGCACAAGTCCCCCTCCAGCTTTTCCGTCGTCACCACCATTGGGTTGTCGCTTGTCGGTCCATCGGTCACGTCATGGTACATCAAGATCGGCAGCGGGCCGGTCTGTTCCAGCTCCGGGGGATCCTCCGTGAACACAAAAATACAGCAGATCACAACGCTCAGCATCAGTGCCAGCGTAAGAATGCGGTTCAGCATCGTCGCTTTCTCCTTTCTCCTTTGGGAGGCGCACGTCAAATACCCCCTTTAATATAATAAAGAGTCTCCTGCCGGAAAAACGCAACCGAATTTTTCAAAAAAATTCGTCTTACAGAAGAGTATAGCAGAGACTGGAAGGAAAAGATACTCTGCACAGGCTAAAAGTTTTTAGACTCCATGCATCTTTACTCCATTCAGAGGCAGATATACTTCTTGCTTGTCACCTCAACTGTTTCATGGTATCATAAAACCAAACATGGAACTCTGGAAGGAGGGCGCAGACATGACGGATCTCAAGATCCCAGTTGGTATTTCCGACTTTGCAAAAATTCGGAATTACCAGTATTACTATGTGGACAAGACGGGGCTGATCGAGGATCTGTTGGAAAAAGAGACGGCGGAAGTTACCCTGATCACCCGCCCTCGCCGTTTTGGGAAAACCATGGGCATGAGCATGCTGGCCAACTTTTTCGACATCCGCAAAGACAGCAAGGCGATGTTTGCGGGATTGGAGATCTCCAAGAACGCAGCGCTCTGTAAAGAGTGGATGAACCAGTGGCCGGTCGTGTTTCTCTCCTTTAAAAATATTGACGGCGACAAGTTTTCTCTCGCTTATCAGCAAATGGTTTATGAAATCGGCTTACTCTACGATAGCTACAGTGAGCTGCTGACCAGCAACAAACTCAGTGAGGACGATAAAGCTCTATTTTTACAGCTGAAAAGACGGACCGCAAACGAAATCGACGTGCTCCGTTCCATCCAATTCCTGCTGTCGTTGCTGTACAAGCACTATGGAAAGACCGTGATCTTGCTGTTGGATGAATACGATGTTCCTTTGGCAAAGTCTAGCGCTCATGGGTATTATCCTGACATGCTGAACGTCATCAAGAGTATGATGACAACGTCTTTGAAGGATAACAACACCCTCCGTTTCGCTGTGATCACAGGCTGCCTGCGGATCGCGAAAGAGAGCATCTTCACCGGCACCAACAACTTTGTCTCCGATACGATCTCGTCCTCTCATTTGAACGAATATTTTGGCTTCACCCAAGCAGATGTAGACCAGATTTTAAAAGATGCAGACTGTATGGAACATGCGGATGATATCAAAAGCTGGTACGACGGGTATCACTTCGGGGACCTGGACGTCTACTGTCCCTGGGACGTGATGAACTACCTAAGAGACCTCCAGCGCAACCCCAAAGCGAAACCCGCCAGCTATTGGAAGAACACCAGCGACAATTCTATCATCCGGTCGTTTATTGACTATCGAGGAAGGAAAATTTCTCAAAAGCTAGAAACACTGTTATCTGGTGGATATATCCTTCAAAAGGTAGAAGATGATCTGACCTATGATTACCTGCGCTCTTCGGAAGAGAATTTGTGGAGTATTCTTTATCTAACTGGTTACTTGACGCAGGTGCGGGAGCAAGACCTCCCGGAGACATTGCCAGAGAAAACGTCCGCCCTGATGATCCCCAACGCGGAGATCAAAGAAATCTTCGAGACGACCATCCAAAAGTGGTTTGACGAAAGTGCCAAGGCCTGGAATTTGACTGCCTTGTTTGATGCCATGTGGTCTGGTGACACGGAAACGCTGACCGCAGAGATCAATAAGCTGCTCTACAAGACCATCAGCTACCACGACTACAAAGAGGATTTTTATCATGCCTTCCTGACAGGCATCCTGGCTGGCTCCGGCTATGAGGTAGAATCCAACCGGGAACACGGCGAGGGCCGCAGCGATATTGTCGTGTTCCATCCCGACAGACCGCAGGTCGTTCTCTTTGAGGCAAAGTATAGCAAAAAACTGGATGGATTGGAAGAAAGCTGCGCAGCGGCACTGCAACAGATCGAAGACCGGCAGTATGCCAAAGAGTTTGAGGAGGACTATGACTCCATTCTCTGCTATGGCATTGCATTTTATAAAAAGCGCTGCTTGGTCCAAACAAAATAATCTCGTTTTATACTTCGCAAGTTCAACAGAGCAGAGTGAATATTCACTCTGCTCTGCATTTTTGTTCACCGCTCCTACCCCCAAACGATCCCGTACTCTCCCGTCCGCAGGATCCCCTCTTGAAACAGCGGGGTGGCGTAAGACAGCGGCAAGTAAAACGCTTGGTTCCAGAGAAATGGCCGTGCCGGCTCCTCTTCCGGCATCCAGGCCCTGTCGTTCCACAGCACCGGAGATTCCCCCGCAAAATACGTAACATCTTGTCCCAGCAGCAGGACCCGTGCCGTCGTTCCATCCACCAGACAAACGCCGCCCAGGGCCGAGATCACGTCCCCCAGCGGAAGATAAAAGACATCGTCCAGCACCCTGGGCACGGAAGAAAGCACGATTTTCTCCCTCACCACCGTCTGGCCGTTGGCCAATGTACCGCTCAAGTACGCCGTCTGTTCCCCTGCCTGCATGGAAAACGCATAGTTTGTCGTGACCGGCGAAAACAGGTGCCTCTGCTGGAGCCGCTGCCTGCTGGAACACCCTGCTTTCTCGCTCAGGCGGAACACTCCGGTAAACCATTGTTCCGTGGAAAAACACCCGTCCCTTTCTGCTGCGCTGGCCGGCAGCGTCAGGAGCGGAAGCAGCAGTACGCCGCACACCAGCACCAAAACCTTTTGTTTCATTCTGTCCCCTCCCACATCGTCTCGCCGGGAGAATCTTTTCCCCCTTGCAATAGAATAAAGACTCCGCAGGCGGAAAAACGCAACCAACTTTTCCAAAAAATTTCGCCCTGCAACGACTTTTTTAGCTTGCTCATTCCCCAGGCTGCCGTAGTCTCCGTCACAGTGGTAAATTTTCAGCGACTTTTATTACCTCATCCATCGAAACTCCATTTGATTCTAGATAGACAATTTCATCGATCTCAGGCATAGGGATCACAAGGGATGTCCACGATCCTTTTTCAAACAAAGTTGCTTCGTGGCCTTGAATATCAGCCGTGCTTTTCTTTGCATTTTCACTATCAATTGCAAGAGAACCACCTGACATAATGCTTTTTGTAATAGATATGTCCTTGCCATCTTTTTCTTTATATGTTTTGCAAATCAAAGTATATGTTTCGCCCTCATCAGATAAGGTAAATCCATCCGGCAACCAGCCCGGTTCAATCGTAAAGTCCGCAGATGAGTATTCATCTGAAAATTGCTCAGTATAATCAAATTCCGTGTGGTCCTCATACTCACGGATAATCAGATTATACAGATTGGCCCGCACCTCCGGGAACGCAGCAAAGGTCCCTGCTGCCAACACAGCTGCGGCAAACACGGCGATCGCAATACGCTGCGCGACCTTGAAGGTGAAATGTTTCATGGATTCCCGGTTTTTGGCGGCGAAGGCTTTTCGGATGGTCTTTTCTGCCTTTCTTTGCACCTCCTCTGGTACTTGCGCGGAAGGGTCATGCTCCAACTCTTCCATCAACTGCAAGCCCCTTTTGCCCTCTTGTTCGGCAACCGCGTCCATCAAGATGGCAAACACGGCATCCTCATACTGTTCCCAGAGTTGTTCTTTCTGTGTCATGCTGAAACCCCTTTCTATTTTAATAGACGCTGACCTGGCTGATTTGTTACATGCTTTTACATATTTTTTTGATTTCTCCCTGGGTTTGCTAGTTTCTCCGCACGTTGTTTCATGGCCCCTTCGTTATCATAAGATTCCAAAACCCAAAAAGTGCAAGTGGTATGGTTCCAGCAAACAGGGCGTCATCAAAACCGCCTGTGAGCTGAACATTCTGAATGGCATGAGTCCAACTAAGTTCGATCCAGAGGGGACACTTCGGCTCAATGAAGCCGTGAAGATCGCCTGCGTCATCCACGCACTCTACACTGGGCAAGCAGATCCCCTCCAACCCGGCACAGGAAAGCATTGGGCCGACCCGTATTTTGCTTACGCTGAAGCCAATGGGATCCTGCAAAAAGACGAGTTCACCAACTATGACCGCCCCGCCACCCGCAGCGAGATGGCGCACATCTTCGCCAAAAGCCTGCCGGAGGATGGGCTAAAGAAGATCAACACGATCCTGTCGATCAATGACGTAGAACGAGATGATCTATCTCCTGTTCCATATGCCGCAGACATCTTCAAGCTGTACCGCGCTGGTGTTTTAGCCGGGGAACCTAAGACCCACGACTTCCGCCCGGCCTCGACCATTACCCGCGCAGAAACTGCTGCGATCGTAGCACGGCTGACCTTCCCAGAGACGCGTGAAAAATTCGACAACTTTTTGCATCGTGGATTTTATACTGACATCCCAGGCTTTACCCTTACAAATACACGAACCGGTAAAACACTTTCTCCTGGGCAGCGCCCTTATGAAGAACTGACCGCATTTGTAGAAAGGTTTACTGTGATCAAACAAGAAAAATATGATCTCTACGGCGCTCAAAACAGCGTCATCACCAAAGTCACAAACACGTATGACAAAGATAACTTATGCATTTCCTATTGCATCGACAAAGAAAATCCTCGCTGTGTTTTTATTGGCTGGATCTCAACAAACTCTCCTGATTACGTCAACCAGCGCGGGATTCGAGTTGGATGCAGCGAAGCAGAGCTAAAGGAAAAATACCCGGAGACTGGAGCTTCTGCCCTACGCTACCACCCTCCAGAACCATCATATTCTGATTTTTCCATATTCTATATTTCTATAACATATTCATAAACTAATGTAGTAGATACTACATATTCGATGAGTGCTGCGCATAATGGCAGTGTGTCCGATATGAGTTTTTTTGCCTATTAACAAGTAGAGTCTTAAGGGAAAAGATGCCCTGAAAAAGCTGAAATTTTTTAGATTCCACGAATTTTTATTCTATCCGGAGACGGATATACTTCTTGCTTGTAACCTCAGATTTTTCATGGTATCATAAAACCAAACTCAGAGACTTGGAAGGAGGCCATAGACATGAACGATCTCAAGATCCCAGTCGGCATTTCTGACTTTGCGAAAATTCGGAAGTACGATTACTATTATGTGGACAAGACGGGCCTCATCGCGGACCTGTTAGAGAAAGAGACAGCGGAAGTCACCCTTATCACCCGCCCCCGCCGTTTCGGAAAGACCATGGGCATGAGCATGCTGGCCAACTTCTTCGACATCCGTAAGGACAGTCAGGAGATGTTTGAGGGGCTGGAAATCTCTAAGAATACAGCCCTGTGCAGCGAATGGATGAACCAGTGGCCGGTGTTGTTTCTTTCCTTCAAAGACGTAGATGGGAACTGTTTTGAAAATGCCTATGAGATGCTAAAATTTGCCCTGTCGCAAGCTTGCATCACGCATACTTACCTGCAACAGGACCCAAAAATAGATGATACGTTCCAAAAGAAATTCTCTGCGCTAAAGGACCAAACGGCATCTTTGCAGGAAGTAAAAACCTCGATTCTGATTTTGATGCAGATGATGCGGGATCATTATGGAAAACCCGTCATTTTATTGATCGATGAATATGACGTTCCTATCGCCAAAGCCAGTGCTAAGGGCTATTATCCGGAGATGCTGGAAGTGATCAAAGGGCTGATGAGCACAGCGCTGAAAGACAACGATGCCCTGCGCTTTGCTGTGATCACCGGCTGTCTGCGGATCGCCAAGGAAAGCATCTTCACCGGCACCAACAACTTTGTCTCTGATACGATCTCATCTTCTCACTTGAACGAATACTTTGGGTTCACCCAGGCAGATGTAGACCAGATCTTAAAAGATGCAGACTGCATGGAACATGCGGATGATATCAAAAGCTGGTATGACGGCTACCACTTCGGGGACCTGGATGTCTATTGTCCCTGGGACGTGATGAACTACCTAAGAGACCTCCAACGCAACCCCAAAGCTAAGCCCGCCAGCTATTGGAAGAATACGAGTGATAACTCCATCATCCGGTCTTTTATTGACTATCGAGGAACAAAAATTTCTCAAAAACTGGAGACTCTTTTATCCGGCGGGTATATCCTTCAGAAGGTCGAAGAAGATCTGACTTATGACTATTTACACTCTTCCGAAGAGAATCTGTGGAGTATCCTGTATCTGACCGGTTACTTGACACAGGTCCGGGAGGACGATCTTCCGGCCCCGTTGCCAGAGGACACCTCTGCTTTGATCATTCCCAATGCGGAAGTCCGGGAAATTTTTGAGACGACCATCCAAAAATGGTTTGACGAGAGCGCCCAGACCTGGAATTTGACCACCCTGTTTGACGCTATGTGGTCTGGTGACGCGGAAACACTGACTGCGGAGATCAATAAACTGCTCTACAAAACCATTAGTTACCACGATTACAAAGAGGATTTTTACCATGCGTTCCTGACCGGCATCCTGGCCGGCTCCGGCTGTGCGGTAGAGTCCAACCGGGAACACGGCGAGGGGCGCAGCGACATCGTCATGTATCATCCAGACAGACCGCAGGTCGTTCTCTTCGAGGCCAAGTATGCCAAAACGCTTGGTGGTTTACAAGAGAGCTGTGCAGAGGCTCTGCAACAAATCGAAGACCGACAGTATGCGAAAGAATTTGAAGATGACTATGACTCGGTCCTCTGCTATGGGATCGCGTTTTATAAAAAGCGCTGTTTGGTCCAAACAAAATAACCTCATTTCATTTTTCGCAAATTCAACAGAGCAGAGTGAACATTCCCTGAATATTCACTCTGCTCTGCATTTTTATTGCGAAAATAGGTCCCCGCATTTGAATTTAGGTCAGGTCCGCTCTGGTGTAGGTCTGCTTTCCCGTCGCCACATCTAGCGTCACGGTATAGACGCCCTTGGCAAAGAGCAGCTTGCCATAGGTCCCGTCCGGGTTGTAGGGGTAGACATCATTCTCCAACGTGCTTTGGAAATAGACTTTACTGCCGTCCTCAGACACCCACAGCTTCTGGATCCCGGCATCCCCCATGGCGTTTTCATCCTGTCCGAAGAACGTGTTGTGCTCATACTTGATGATATTGCGGTATTCTTTCGCCTTCAATTCCTTGTCCAACACCAGAATATAGGCCCGCTGCGGACCCATCGACCCGGCAAAGGCTCCGCCATGTGCCACGGCCAGCGTCCCGCCCTGCTCGGCGGAAGTGACGTAGTACAGGCCAGCCGTCCACGCTTTGCCCATGGCTTGCTCTCGCTCGGTCATCACAAACGGGTTTGTCTGGTCCGGCGTTTTCCCCTGGCAAGTGGCTTCATACAGGCGCACCAGCGTGACCAAGCACTGCTCCACGCTATAAGAACTCTTGGGGGCAAACTGATTCTCTCCCACGCCGTTCATGATTCCCAGATGGGTCATCAGCTGTACGTCAGTCATGGCCCAGTCTGCAATTTCACCCTTGTCTGCGTAGGTCAGCGGCTCTGCGTCATCGTGAATCTCTCCAGAATACAACCGATAGGCCCGCGCCAGCATGACCGCCGCCTCCTGCCGGGTGATGGTCCCAAGCTGATCCAAGTCACCATTCCCACGGCCCTGTAAAATGCCCAGCTGCGTATAGATCGGTGTTTGCGTCTTCCCTGCCATCGTATCCCTGAGAGACACAAAATTCCAATACGTATCCAGGTCCGCGTCAAAGGCCAGGGCCACCAGCTTCGCAGCACTCATCCCGAAGTTTCCTCGTTCGATCGGTTGGCGGTAGTCCCCGTTCTTCAGCCCACTCAGCAGGCCCAGCTCCAAGGCTTTCGCCACATCCTTCTGCGCCCAAGCGGAGACCTGGTAGGTTCCTCCGTCCCCTGTCGGCACCTCTACCGCGCTGGCAACGGAGAGAAGCATCACCAGCGCCAAGGCAAAGGCAAGTCCTCGTTTCAACATGATCTTGTTCCTCCTTGTTGATTTAGGTCAGATCTGCTCTGGTGTAAGTCTGCTTTCCCGTTGCCACATCCAGCGTCACGGTGTAGACGCCCTTGGCAAAGAGCAGCTTGCCATACGTCCCGTTGGGGTAATAGGGATAAACATCCTCTTTCACGGTGCTCTGATAATAGACCTTGCTGCCGTCGTCAGAAAGCCAGATCTTTTCAATATGAGCGTCAGACTGTCCGTTCTCCCCTTCTCCCCAATAGATATTGTAGGAGTCTTTGATCGCATTGCGGTATCCTTTGCACGTTCCCTTGGCGTCCACGACGAACACCTTGACGTCGATGGGTCCTCTGTGTCCTGTTCCCATGTTATAGGCGATCGCAAAGGTCTGATCATTTTCTGCCGAGCAGAGGTAGTTGGTCGGCATATACGCCTGGGAGATCGCAACCTGTCGCTGGGTGAGCGCAAAGAAGTCGTTTTTGACCGTGGGCTTGCCCTTGCAGGTGTTGTTGTACAGCCGAACCAGCGTCACCAGGCACTGCTCCAATGTATAAGAACCTTGGGGATCAAACTTGTTCTCCCCTACCCCATTCATAATGCCCAAGTGGGTCATGAGCTGCACGTCTGTCTTAGCCCAGTCCGCGATTTTTCCATTGTCCGCGTAAGACAGTGGCTCTGCATCGTCATGGATCTCGTCGCAGTAGGAGCGATAGGCCCGTGCCAGAACCACGGCAGCCTCCTGGCGCGTAATGGCGGTGTCGTAGTCCATGTTTCCATTTTCACGGCCCTTGAGCAAGCCAAGCTCTTCGGCCACCGTTTTCTCGTGCGGTTGGTCCTTGATCTGGCACTGGATCGCTTTGTAATTGATGTAGGCGTCGTAGTCCCCACCAAAGGCCAGCGCCACCAGCCGGGAAGTATCCTCGCCAAACAGGCCTCTGGGGACCGGTTTCCGATAGTCCGTGTAGGTATTCGACTTGTGTAAACCTATCTTCCATGCTTCCGCTACGTCCTTCTGCGCCCAGGCGGAGACGTCGTAGCGCTCACCCTCCGGCGTGGTCGCCTGCACCGCACTGGCCACCGATGTCAGCATCACCAGCGCAAGAAGCAGGGCAAGTCCTCGTTTCAACATGATCTTGTTCCTCCTATGTGATAGATTGAGGGGACCTTCCAAAATCTCTCCCCTCTATACTATTAAGACTACATCCCCGGAAAAGCGCAACCGAATTTTCAAAGTTTTTTCAAAACTTTTGTCGCAACTTCTCCAAGATCTTATCCCGCCAATACAAAACCGTCCGGTGGTAGACTCCAAGGCGTCTGGCATACTCACGGGCCGAGACGCCCTCCCAGTATAGCGCTTGGATCATTTGCCACTCTTCTTCCGTTAAGCTAGAAAGCGCTTCTGACAGCTGGCTCAACAGTTGCTCCTGCTGTTGCCATGCTTCGTTTTGAAGGACAATATCCTCTGCGCTGGGACTCTTCTCCATTCCCAGTTTCTCTAAGGGCACGCCGCTCTTCAACAACCTGTCCAAAGACAGCTTCTTGTCCGTCTCCACTTCCTCCATCAAATAGCGTTCCCGCCGGTCGAGCTGCGTATAGGCCAGGTAGACCTCGTCGCTCACTTCCACGTCGATCCCATCCACCGTGATGATGTTGGAGCGCACGTTCCCCGCTTCATCTCGGACGTGCTGATAGTTTCGTTTCTCTTGCCAGTGCTTCATATTTTTTCCTCCAGTCTCAGAATTTTTTGAAGTTCTGAGGCCGGTCTAGGGATACTTGGCCAGGTAGGGCAGCCACTGGAACACGCTCATCTAACCCCTTTCCAGAACCAAATGAGCAAAAAGAGCCGCCTGCTTGACCGGCGAATACGATCGTCAGTCAAGCAGGCGGCTCCGCAGCACATTCCTGTTAGCAGATTCACTTGTTTGGTTCTACATGATGCTTACGGAAGTTCTTCTTATTCGAGAGAGGAGAGCTGCGAAAATTTCGCAACTCTCCTTTCGTCTCTCCGTCAACGCAGAGGATATTCACTTAGGCCCAGTGGTCAATGGTGAAGGACTCACCCACGGCCCACTTGCTGATCAGCTTGCACTTGGGTTCGTTCATGATCCAGGCCAGGGGGACCTGGGTCGTGGTGATGCCCCAGTTGGCGCTGCCGATCTTCAGGGTGGCAAAGCCGCCGTTCACCATGTAGGTGCTGTCCGTCATGGTAGCAGTTTCATCGGGGCTAACCAGAGAGGCAAAGCGACAGAAGTTATCCCACTGGTAATAGTCTTTCAGTATGATCTCCTGGTTAAAGTGGTCCGCCTCCGGGATGATATTGCCCTTAGAATCAAGCCATGTCACAGAGAATTTGACACTTTTCCCGTTAGCATTGGGAACAAGCTCAAATTTTGCCTGTCTAGCAGAAGTCGGAGCAATGTGCTTTTTCTGCACTGGGAAATTCTGATTCGCCATACCATCGAAGTAGTAACCTTGATCTGCATCAAGTTCGATGCAATACGGATGCCAACCATACCCTGTGTCTGTTGCTTCTTTGCCGGACTTATGATCCTTGGCTCCACGGTTCCTAAGGCCAATATCAATACCCCGCTTACCGTTCTTCGCTGTAACGCCCAGAGAAATGAATGCATTTCTCCCTTCCCCAGTGCCTACCAGTCGGACTTTCTCAGGCAGAGTAATTACACCAGAGATCTTGCCGTATTTACTTACAGCACCGTTACCAGGACCATATGCGTAATAAAACGCACTTTTCGTATCGTTTTTGCCGAAGGAAGGCTCTTTTCCCTTCAGCATGGTGTAAGTTCCAATCGGCATATTGGATCTTCCTTTCTAGTTTTCAAAATTTCTAAGAGATGTATTGAGGCCCTCAATTTCTTAGATGACTAGAAAGACACCTTTTCCGCAAAAATGTAAACGTGCTCCCCTAAAATTTTCAAAGTCATAACCACCGGCTAAGCCGGTGGCTTGAGGAAGCCCTAGAAGGGCATAATA